>Ga0209348_1000178_pt1 | contig 37255 bp, 34 predicted proteins | sample ETNvirenome_2_30_FD_184065 | JGI IMG/M metagenome (GOLD analysis project Ga0209348, IMG submission 184065) | Marine viral communities from the Pacific Ocean - ETNP_2_30 (SPAdes) (version 2) | ecosystem: Environmental > Aquatic > Marine > Oceanic | place: Pacific Ocean | collected 2013-06-22 | reverse complement strand
TATAGGTATTTTTTTTAATGCTTTAATCTCTTGCATAGTATCAAAAGTATTATCACCTGGCGGCTTCATCTTTTTAAAACTACTTATATCAAAATCTTTAAACATTTTTTCTTGCTTTTCTTATTGCTTCTTTACCACGTTTAAATATTGCTGCGACTTGAGCTTTTTTCATGACTTTTGCTCTCTGCTCTCCTACGGTTAATATTTGTATCTTACGTGCGTAAGGCTTATTTATTCTTTTAACTTTTGCTACGGTTGCCCTAGCATCACTAGGAGTAGCGAATTTAATACGTACTGTATCTTTTGGGTTTTCATCAGTGTACAAGCGTCTACCACTACCTTTAGGCTTTTTACCAGTACCAACAAGTGGATCTTTACGTTTAACAGGTGATGGCCTATTAGTTTGCATATTAATAAACCAGTTAGCTAATTGCTTATCTCTAGCTGTAGCATCTCTTCTGGCTTTTAATCTTCTAGCCTTATTAACAGTTACATCACCACCATATAGCTTTGATATACGAGCTTTTAATACACCTCTATATGCTTTACTCATCTTTTTTCTTACCTAAACGTTTTCTAACTATATTCATAGTTTTTTTCATTTTAGCTGCATAGCTAGGATTTTTACCTCTATTAAAAACAACTTGTTGATTTAAACTACTAATAATTCTTGATAAGTTACCTTTACGAGACTTTATCATCCAGCTAGCTAGACTTGACGCTGATAAACTTTTAAATTTACCTTTAGCGTCTGGCGCGTCAGAGTGTTTAAAATCACCCATACGCTTTTTAAACGGATTATTACTTTGCGTATACATTTAACACTTACCTTGTCTCTGCGTTTTAGCAGCCCACATATTAGCGTATGCAGATGGATATACTTTAAATTTTCTTTTTGCAGCCGCTTTACAACTAGCACTAAGCTTAGCTAAAGCAGGTGACTTTTTCATTTTTAAAGCTGACGCTATGTTTTTAGTAGGTAAACCTGCTTTTTTAGCAGCTTTAGTAAAACCTTTTTTATCTTCAGGTGATAATTTATCAAACGCAGCTTTGTTAGGCACTGCTTTTAATAAGTTTTTAGCTTTATTTTTAGCTGGTGATTTAAATTTTGGAGTGTTTACTATTTTAGGCGTAGACTTTTTAGGAAGCTTATAACCTTCTTTTTTAATTATTTTTTCTAATCGTTTTACATCTTGATTAGGTTTATATGGCCCGCGATCTCTAAGTAAATTATCATCAATACCATCAATAACCCCTCTTCCTCTTGGATCCATAGGAAACTTTGGCTTAACAGGGCCTTTACGTTTTCTTTCTAATTTTCCTGTAACTTTTCCCATAAAATTTTGTTTTGCTGGTGATTTTTTAAGTTTTGCTTTACTTTTTCTTTTTACTGTACCGTCAATGTTTGTTTTAATGCCACCTTTTTTGTGACCTACTGCATACACGCTTGCAGGTTTCATTTTCAGCTTAGTTGGTGATTTTTTCATAATATTCTCTATTTGTTTTGATTGTTTAGCATGTACTTTGCTAGACTTTTTTAAATTTTTTGCTATGTTTTTTAATGTTGCTTTCATGTCTTAACAGTTCCAACGTCTTCTAGCAGCTTTACCTCTTTCACTTGTCCAGCTTTTTGATCTAGCACAAAATGATTTTCTACGTTTAGCAGCTTTACTGCCAGGTTTTAGCTTTGATGGCTTAGTTGTTACAGCTGTTTTTAGCTTACTACCTGGATTTTTACGTTTGTATTCATTAACTCCTTTTTGTGTCATACCACCACCAGCAGCTCCACCAGTAGCGCTTTTGTCTTTAGAAACTTTATTAAAGTTTTTACCTGGCCCTATAGTTCTACGTGGCTCTGCTTTAAACAAAGGTGAGCCAGTATTTCTACGTCTACCACAACTAGTTACAGGAAAAGGATTACCTTTTTGCTTGTAACCAGAGCTAGTTGTAAACATATTATTTTGCATTGGTGATCCTGGCATGTTAAAAGTCGCTCATTAATTGATTATCTATTTCTTCTTGTATCTCTTCACGTGTTGCTACCATTTTAAAGCTTAAATCAGCTTGAAACCTAGCAACTTCTTCTCCGTCTTTAAATATAATTATAGTAGGTATAACTGCAATTTTATGTTTTTTAGCATCATCAGCATTTTTACCAATGTCAATAAAACTTATAGTTTTACAGTCTTTTAACTCTTGTACCCAAGGCACTTGATTTGTTTTATTCCACTCAGCATTAAACTGAATTACTTTTATCTGTCCAAAAGCTGTTGCTGATATAAAAACAAGTATCATTATTAAAACGTAGACAACAGTTGACATATCTATAGCTTTCATCTTAGTTTGTCTATTTTTTCTTCAATACGTTTTATATCTTCTTTTATCTCTGCAACATCTTCTTGTGTGGACATAATTGTTTGTCTAACTAATTGATCTTTCATATCAAACTCCATACGTGTAACTTCTGGTGTTGATACTGGTAATTCTTTTGCTTCTGCAATATCAGCTTGTAGTGTAAACCACATGCCTATTAAAGCTGATAACCCAGCACCTATTGCTATCAATGTTTTTACGCTTATTTTAAAGCTAGTATCTTCATTTAATTCTTTTGCCATTTTAGTGAGTAGTTATAAGTTAAAATATTACATAGTTTACGCCAAACTTAAAGTCGTACCACTCTCTATTCCAATACTTATTGTATTTACCTTCAAAGAAATAACCTAAGCTTTTGTTTACTTTTATACCGTATATTAGTCCACCACTATAATCATACCACTGTTCACCGTCATTAAAGTTGTGATATGAGAACTCGTTACCACTATCATAATGATATGGCATTAAATTACCCCATGCATGTAACCATGTTTGTTTGTTATATTTATAATAATCAAAACCAACTACAACAGAGTGCTGTATTATTCTGTCAAGCTCGTTTCGTTTTTTCTCTGTATAATCAGATAATACTTGTGGTATTACTACAGCTTCCCATACTTCTGCGTTTGTAGCTACAACTTCACCGTTTGGATCTGTATACACTGAGTTAGCTACATCTACGTTATAACCTTCTTGTAATGCTAAATACGTATAATGTAAATTACCGTTTGATAACATCCACTCATCTAGCGGGTTATAACCGTACGGCTCAGCTAATCTGTGAGCTAAACCTATATTCCATGATAAGTTTTTATGTTTTCTATATCTATATCTTTCAGATGCTTCAAAGTATTCTACGTCAGCAAAACCATCTTGTAAGTATTCTAGCTTTAAAGCAAAGAAGTTTATACAAACTTCACTTTCACAACCGTCATCAGAACTCCAACGTACAAAATGATGTTGATCTGTATAATCTACACCTTCTTGTCTTTTGTAATCCATCTCAATTAAATACTCTAAACCTCTAATTTTACCAACTGTAGCAGCGTCACTATAATTTGATTCTGTACCGTCATAAAATGTTTGTGCTTTATTTTCATAACCAAATCTAGCTATTTTACGTAAACCAACTGTTAAGTTATAATCGTATGGCGTAGATATTGTGCTAGTTGATAAACCGTTATCTACAGAAAACACATCAACATCTGAAAGTGATGTACCACCGTTTACTGCTGCGTAAAATGTAGAAAACTTTAACAATGACTGTAAATCTTGACTGCAACATTTTTTTGGCGCTGCGCAAGCTACTAATGCTATACACATTATTATAATTAATCTTTTCATTCTTTTATTTTAATTTTTATATCGTGTGGCGCTGTTTTTTGACCACCAAAATATGGGTATAAATAATATCTATCTATATAATCTAATCTTCTGTTTTGCTCTATATCTCTATCAACAATAAATTCTTTACCGTTTATAGTAAAAATATAATGTATTAATCTTTGTTCTATTGTAACATTATATATTTCATCAACTTCAACCTCCATCAAGTCACCTGCTTTATGCTGGCCCCAAGTATGTTTTAACCATCTAAACCACAACTCACCAGCTTTTTCGCCTTCAGTGTAATATGACCAACCAAGTCTTATAGACGCTTCTTGATGTATTTGGCCAAAGTCACTAAAACCGTATATTTTATTTACATCGTATTGATCTCTAGTATTACCGCCAAAATCATATATCATTGACTCTGTAACTTTAACTAAAAAGTTTATTTTATAAGGCGCGTCGTTATGTAAGTACGTACCAGACCTGTGTTCACCTTTGTTTATTTTAAACACTCTAAAACCGTCATCATCAATTTTTTCACAGGTTGTAAGCAAAATTATGCACAACAAAAAACGTTTCATATTAATAGTATCTAATGCTTTTTATTTTTTTCTTTTGTTTTGCTTTTCTTTTTTTTATTTCATCTTTTACAGCGTCAAGCTCTTCGTTTTTAACATTAACATCCCACCGGCTCCAACCAGCTAATAAAGCTAATCTTTTCCACCAAGTTATTTCTGTGTCAGAAGCTGCTTTTAAATTTTGATAATTTTGATAAGCGTTGTCTATTGGTAAGTTTGTAATACCTTCAACATATTTAAATATCATAGGCCATATAGGATTATCAAGATCTGTTAATGGCATTTCTTTCATAACATCTTCATCCCACAATCTAGTATTATCTGCTTGCGCTACTTTTCGTTCTTTTATACTAAGTGGTGGTGATATTTTTAAAAGTTCTCTAAACGTAATTAACTTATCTCTTTTCCATTTTGGTTTTTCTTGTTCTTCAACCCATTTAATGGCTGTGTTTTTAAGAACACTAACGACACCACCAGCTATACCTGTGCCTCTTAGTATAGTATCTACCATACCGTTATAAAATCTACCTTTTTTAGTTTTTATTAATTCTTTATCTTCTTCATCATCGCTAAAAGCTAAAGCAAATAAAGCTGTTTGTAAACCGTGAAACAAAACGTTTTGAACTACAGCGTAATGTATTATTTTAGAAACATTAGCCATATCGCTAGCTTTTTGTGATTTATATGGTGGCGTTATTCTTCTATTAATTAAATCTAATACAGCTTTTTTCTTTATTCTAACAACTTGTGAGCCGTAGTTTTGAAAAGCAAGTAATATTTTACCGATAGGTAATTTCTGCTGCATACCTATCATATCCATACGCGCGGATTGTTGTGTAGACTCAGCTACTTCAACAAAATCTTGAAAAGCTTTGTTTTGAGCTTCAGTTTTACTTAAACCTTGTTTTATATAAGTTTTAACTCTATTTCTATACATAGTAGCACCACCCATAGCTATAGCTAAACTATCACCAAATTGTGTTGGTGCAAAGCCTTTTTGTAGTAAAAATCTTACAGTAGCTCTAAATGGTTCTTTTGACTTTGATATTTCTTTTGCTAACTCATTACCATTAACATCAAAAGCTATACCTGATCTTCTTTGTTTTAAAAAGTCTGAATTAAATAAAAACGCAAAATCGTTCCAGTATTGTTTTTGATTTGCAAAAGCAGCTGAAGCTTTAAAAATGTTATTGTCACCCCAATTTATAAAATTAATATTAGATAATTGCTGTAACAACATAGATCTTATATTAAAAAACATTGTTGCGCCAACAGATCCATTTATATAATCTAAAAATTGATTTGTTCTTTTATCACCAGGGTTTCTAGTTTTACCTGTTTTAATAGAGTCTAACATGTGACGTATAGCTTCTCTTACGTTATTACCGTATATAGCTTCTATTTTATTTAGGTTTTCTTCGCTAAATATTACATCTGCATTTTCAAAAAACTCATTAAAAAACTTAGCTCTACCAACTCTACCAGTGGCATCTTGTAAGTCTGTTCTTATATCTCCAACTATCCAGTTTTCGTTTGGCTGAACATAACCGTCGGCCTGTCTAGATATTACACCAACAATATCAGCAATAACATGTAGCTTTTCATTAGAGGTTATTGTTTTAACTAGTTCTTTTATATCTTGACTAGATAAACCAGGTATATCAAAACCAGCTTTATCCCACAAATAAACCCTTACAGCATCAGAGTAAAAAAATTCTGTACCAGGTATTTTACTACTTAATTTTTTACGTAAACCTGGCGATTGTTTTAATAAACTAGCATAATCATTAGATATAGCTTGTCTAGCTTTATTTAAATTAACAAAAGCCTTGTTAAGTGGTTTAATTAAATTATCTTCAAAAAACTTTCTATGTCTATTACCAGCTTCACCTTTACCTATAAAATTATAAAGCAAACCTATAAAATCTTCATGTGATGGTGGTACAAAAAATCTATATCTACCTTTACCAGCTCCAAATTTTTCAGCTACAACTCTACTAAATGTTTTTTCTCTTTTTACACCCTTTACTTCTTCTAGTATCTTATTAAACTCTTGACTACCTTGTTTACTAAATTGTACTTTAGCTTGAACTACTTTTGATTTTATATCTAATTGTTCTAAAGCAGCTTTAACTTCTTTAACATTTGATAAAGCATCATCAACAAAATACATATCGTTATAACCTTGCGAAAACTTATCTATCATCCACATAGCTTTTGCTTCTGCAGTAGAGTTACCTAAGCCAGTTATATTCTTTAACGGTATGTTTATACCTTTTGATTTTAACCAACCTTGTATTGCTGTGCTAGCTGCCTGTGGCCTTGCCGTTAAAACAAAAACATTTTCTACGCCAAATTTGTTTATTTGATTACGCATCTTTTGTAGCAACGGGCCTTCAACACCACCACGTACGTTTACAAAGTCATCAAAATTAAACTTATAACCTTGTTGCATTAGTTCTGGTCCTTTAACTGGCCACTGTGCGCTACTTACTTTTACAGTTTCATCACCAATAGTAGCTATAACAAAATTCTTACCGTCAATTATAAGTGTTTCATCAAAGTCAAAAGTACTCATACCTCTAGCTTTTTTACTAAACTGTACAGATCTAGCTTTAGTTTGTAATTCTCCAGCTTTAGTTATAGGTATAATACCTTTACTCATAGGTATTTTACCTTTTTCTTTTAAATACTTTTCATTAATAGTAGGATCTGTTTTGCTTAAATACTTAAATATAGTAGCGTTATCAGCCCCAAAATATTTATTACGTAAAGTTGTACCATCATATAGTTTATATTTAGATATGTCTACATTTACATTTGGATGTACTAATCTTAAAACAGGGTCAGGCATTTCACTTATGTTAACCTCACCTTTTAAATATTTTACAGAGTTTTTACCGTATAAATCATTAAACTCTTTAGGTTGTGTTTCACTATATTCTGCATCAACTTTTGCGTTATCTTCACTGTTTATACCTACTACATAATAGTTTTTCTTTAAATACGCCATAGCTCTTTTAACAGCGCCTGGATGTATTTTATCTAATGAAATAGCTTGTGCGATAAAATTTGTAGCTAGACTAGTTTGAAAAACATGTTCTTTTTGTGGCTTACCTTTTAGCTTTTTGTTTTTATTTACTAAAACTTGTGTTCCGCTAGCATTTCTTGTAATAATAACATCATCTGCAATACCAATGGGTAAACCCATAATTCTTATAAAATGACTACTAGTTCTAGCAGATGTTGATAAAATAGCTATAACCTCTTGACTGCTACCAGCATGAAACATATCAGCTAATTTTTGAACGTAAATTTCAGCACCTTGCCAATGATCCTCAAAAGTTTTGCTAAACTTTTCATCGTTTAACTGGTTAAAATTATTTCTTTTGTCAGTTATAAAAGAATTTATAAGATTTACTTGCTTTGTATTTAAATTATTTTTTACTTTTTTAGCTTTATTTTGTAAAGACCTCCTTTCAGCTGCAGAAATAAAAAACCCTAACTCTTGATTATTTTCAAGACTTGTTCTTGGGCCAAAACTATCTGATCTATATACTGGTAGTAAAAACTTAGGAAAAGTTTTTTCAAGAAAAATTTTCATTTTATTTCTATCATTACCACTTTTAGGGTTAAGAGGTTTATCTACAAGGTTTTCTACAAAACCTTTAGAAAACATTACAGAAGATTTACCATCTGATAATCTTTGAGATATTTGTTCAGTACCTTCTATTTGAGCTAGTTTTTCTCTTACAGCTTGATTAGTTATCATTTTACCCGTAACATTAGCCATAGCTAAAACTCTAGCTGATGTATTTCTATCATCACGCTGTGGTCTACCATCAACAATACCAAATACTTCTAAAAATTGTTTTTTATTTATAGACTTTTTTTCTTGAACAGCTAAACCAGCTCTACTACCGGTTTTAGCAGCTTTTACTCTTCCACCTTTTGTGTAAAATTCATTTAATAAAGTTCTAGGTACACCAGTAGCTGTACCACTAGCAGTACCACCTTCTGGTAAAACTTTAATTAATAAGTCTGCGTTTTTATTAATAAACATCTGTGCAGACTGTAGTTCACCTTTAGTTAAGTTAGCGCCACTAATTAATTTTTTAACAGGTATGCCAAAAAGTTCGCTAGTTATTTCTGGCATTAAATCCTTTAAGTTTTTAAAGTTTACATTGTCTAAGTTTAATGTAGCTACAGCCGCATTTATTTGCTCTTCAACTTTTTCAGATATATTAAGTCTATCAGCAAGTTTTATTTGTCTAGGTTTTGGAGTGTCAGCTGTTTCAACAGTAGTTTCTTCAGCAGCTATATCAGTTCTTTCAGAAACATCTTGAGTAAACTCTGTTTCCAATATACGATCTGCAGCTTCTATAGCTCTTGCTGGTAAAAATTTATTTATATAAGCAGCTAAAGGTACGTTTGAGTTAGGATTATATTCAGTTATTAAATCATATATACCTCTTCTACCAGTTTCTATTTCATCAACTAACAAGTCTTGATCGTAACCAGGTACATTTCTATATTTTCTAGCTAACCTTGTAGTTATAGGTTTAAACTGTTCTATTATTTCAAAAGCACCATCAACACCTTTAGTTTCGTATATACTTTGCACTCTATCAGAAGCAGCTTTTGACATAGGAGCTTTTGAAGCTTTACCAGTTTCTTCTTTAGTTATATTTTCACTAACATCTATACCTCTTCTACTAACTCTTTCAATAATTCTATTTGCAACTTTATCACCTCTAATGGCTTTGTTAAAAGTTTTAACAAAATCAAAAACTTGTTTACCATTAGCAAAGTTTAATTGATTAGCATATTTTTCTGGTAAATAAGCTTTTAATATATCAGATATACGCTCACCAATACCAGTTAAAAAACTTTCAGCTTTACTTTGGTATTGTGTATTAACAAAAGCATCAGACAATAAATTTAAAACTTCTTGACCTTGAACATCACTACTCGCGTTATCATAAGATTTTAATCTATTTAAAATACCACCATCAATTAATAACTCACCTTCTTTGTTTTCAAGTAAATAATTTAAAAGACTTTGACCTGTTTGAATACCAGCGCCTTTAGCTTCTCTTGCTCTAAAACCTTTTTCAGTTAAAAACGTATTACGAAGCACGGCGTGTAATAATTCATGAGCAGCTACATTTATATTAATGCCATCAGTCAAAGCTACATCTTCATTAATAACAATAGTCATTTTACCAGTAGCATTGTCTTCTAATAAAAAACCTTGAGAAGCTCTTGCCTCTTGCGCGTTTTGTTCTAAACTATTATATTCAGCTTCAACTTCTTTAATCTTTTTTCTTATTTCTTTTTTTGTTTTGTTATCAGTTGCTTGCTCTAAATTTTCGTTTAATAAAGATAAATCATAAAGTAAGTTTTGTTCTTCTTGAGCAAAAAACTTTTCAACAGCTTGATCAGCACTAACTTCTTCTGTATCAATATCCATCTTCTTGTAAGCTTTCGTTTTCTTAACACCTTCTGTTATTTCATTTTTTAAAAAATTTAAACGAGCAATTTTAATTTTTTTATTTCTTTCTTGAAAAGCTTTTGTATCTGTAGGCCCTTGATATTTGTTTAATATATTTTTTATTTGGTTTTCAAGTAATGTTACGTTATCGTTTTGAGCTTCGACAAAAGGTGATAATACATCGTCTTTTTTCTTTTTAGATCTGTCTTTAGCTTTTTCTCTGTCTAACTCTGCAAGTTTTTTAGCTAAAAGTTTTCTGTCCGCTTTATCAGTTACTTTTTCAGCTATTCTTGCTTCATAAGTACCTTTAGTAGCTCGTTGTTGTATTCTGTTTTTAGTAAAATTATCGTTTTTTATCTCTATTTTATCTTGTATTTCAGCAATCTCAACATCAGACATTTTGTTTAACTCTCTTAACAACTGTTTTTCAGTCATTGATTGACCATTAAACTTATAAACAGGATTTTTACTAAGCAATGAAGGTATTGTAGTTATACCTGTCATCGCTATAGCTTTTTCAGTAATACCCTCAAGTAATATTTCACCAACTTCAAGCTCTTGACCACCAGCTATTTGACCTAAAGTTTCACTAGCTAAACCACCACCTATAGCGGTAGCACTACCTATCGTACCTATAGCTTTTTTAGTTTTACCTACTTTAGAAGCCTGCCTAACAACAGTTCCACCTAATAAAGCTGTAAATGTATCTACTGTTTCAACAGCAATACTTCTTTTTAAAGCTCTTTTTCTAGCTATTTCAGCTCTAGTTCCAGTTATATCAAACATAGAGCCTCTAGGGCTTTTAAAAGTTACAACTTCTTTATCATTTAAAAAAGATTTTATGTTTTCAGGAGTAAACTCTTTATCATCGTTTTGTAAGCCTTCTTGCATTATTTCGTTAAAAGTTGTAGCTTGTTCTAAACTACCACTTACACTTCCAAAAAGTCCTGACATAAAAGCAACAGGTCCAGTAATAAGTTCTTCAGGAGCAAAAGCTTGCGGGCCTAATTGACCTAAAGCTAAAACACCACCAGCAGTAAAAAGACCTTTACCTATAGCCTCTTCTCTAGCCTCTGGATTATTAGCGAACGCGCTAGCTTGCATCATAAAAGAAGAAGAGTAAGAGCTTAATATAAAAGTAGGATTTTCTGCTATAGCCATAAAAAAAGCAGTAAAGCCATTATATTTTTCTTTATTTTTATCGTAAGTACTTTGATAAGCTTGAATCTCATCAATAGGCTTCATTTTAGATATTTTAGCATGATTACTAGCTACTTTAAAAATATCTTTTTCACTAGGATCTTTACCTTGAGATAAAGCTTCTTGTAATCTTTTAGCAGCATCTATTTCTTTACCTTGCTCCCAGCCTTTTGCGCTTTCTTTATAAATGTCATTAAAAAAGTCTTTAAAAGGATTATCAGCAAAAGTATCAGTTTCTTTTACTTCAGGAGTATCTCCAGATATATTTCTAGCAATACCTAAAGCAAAAGGCACGGCTGTAGATTTAAGAAACTTTTCACCAAACATTACGTTTGGCTGATCTAAATATTTTTGCAAACTTGAGATAAAAGAGTTTTCGTCTATTGTGTTGTCTATTTGTATACCAGTAGCTTCAATATAGTCATCTATAGAAACACCACTCTGACGAGCGGCGTCTAATATCTGATCGTAAGATATTTCTGTACCGTTATAAGTATATCTCATAGTTTAAGGTCTTTTTATTGGCTTTTTGTAATCTATAAACTTACTAATATCTGACATTTTTACGTCTGCAATATTACCCGCGTTATACATTATAGGTAGTTTACTTTGATCTGGAATAACTTCTCCGCTAATAGGATCTACAATTTGAGCTCCTGGTTTAGTTGTTATTATTAAATCACCAACACTGTTTACAGTTACGTCGTAATCTTTGTATATAAGATTTTTAAACGTAGGTAAAAGTAATCTCACAGCCATAGAATTAGATCCTTTTTTATCAACAGCGCTACCCTCACCACTTCTTATAGCTTCTAACATAGATGGTTTTAAATCAGCTAAAACCTTGTCGTAGTTAGCTTGCTCAATATCTATTCTCTCTAGATCTCTACCTTCTTTATACGTTACGTTGTACCTAACCATTTCTTTTTGGTTTTGTACATTTCTTTGTTCTGATCTTATTTTAAACTCTTCTCGTGTCTCTAAAGATTTTTCTTCTGTGTCTAGCTTTTGATCTATTTTTCTATTTTCTTCTTCAATAGAAGCTTTTTTGTTTTCATTGTAAATGTTCATTAAACCATTAGCGTAATGTTCAATAAATTTTTCACCAGCTAATTCTGTATCGTAACGTAATAACTCAACAAAAGCCTTGTAGTCTCTATTTTGCTCTTCTAATTTTTCTTTTTCACCAGGAGCATAATCTTTATTTTCATCTATTTCAGTATACGTAAGGCCTTTATCAGTGATTAACTTGTTAACATAACTATCTTTGTTTTTAAACATGTAATTTTTCAACTGCTTATCTGATAAGTTATCTATTAGTTGCTCTGCGTACTCTCTAGCTTGATTTTCCGTAAGAACTTTACCATCTTGCACAAGGCTTACAACAGCATTTTCGTGAGTTGTTCTTAACTTAATACCAGCTTTATCATCTAAAGTTCCAATTTTAAATGTTGATATATCCGAATAACCATATTCACCTGCGGTTTTATAAAGCATACCATTTCTTTTAAACTCAAAGTTAAGCTCACTATAATCTCCACCCGCGGCTATATAAGTATTTGCGTTTTGCTCTTGATTATCACTAGGAGCAAGATCACCTTTTTTTATTAACTCACCGGCTTCAACTACAGTTTTTTTCCAATTATTTAAACCATTACTAACGTTTAAATAACCCTGCTTTATATCGTTCATCTCTTCAACAGCTTCTTTATGTTTTTTACTCCAAGAAGGAAATCTACTAGCTGTTTTAGCAGCTTCGTTATAAGCTTCTCTTTCTTGCTGTAAATAACGAGATAATTTTGGTCTTATTTGAGCATCTACATTTTCTAGCTTAATATCATCTGGATAGGCTTCTTGATAAGCTAAAGCTCGCTCTTTTTTATCTTTAACATAATTATTTACTCCTGCGTAAATTTTACCATAATCAACAGCTGTTTTAGCTCGTGTTGCGTAACCAGCTTTATATAAAGTTTCGTAATTTACTACTTGTGCCATATTTTATTTTTAATTTTATTAACCCGGAAGAACCGCATCTATTACATTACCAAAGAAATCTGTAGTTGCTTGTATACCTTGAGCTCTAGCTTGTTCACTTGCTGCTGCTTGACCAGCTCTTGCAGCCATAATACCTTGTACTTTTTGAAACTTTAAGTTTCTAGCGTCTGCAGCTCCTTGAAATTGCATTTGTTGAGCTTGTTGAGCGCCAGCAAGTCTAGTCATCATAGCTTGTCGAGCACCTTCTCTTTCTAAACCTTGAAGTCTAGAAGACTCTTGCATAGCCATCATTTGGTTTTGTCTTTCTTGTTGACCTATACTAGCAGCTGCTTGTTGAGCACCTGTCTGTGCTTGATTAGCTAAAGCTTGTATGTTACCAGCACTAAAGCTACCACCAGACTGTATAGCGTCTAGTATATTAGCTTGTTGTTGTGAAGCTTGCTGCGCTTGAAACTGAGCAGCTCTTTGATCAACAGTAGCGTCTTCAAAAACATTTTCCATGTCAGAGTAAACATTACCTACACCACCTGCTAAATTTTGAAAGTCAGCATACAAATTGCTAGTATCTAAACCCTCAAACTGTTTTATAGAGTCTTCTACAGCTTGTTTATCTTCAAAAGCTCTTTTAGCTCTTTCATTGTATTTAGTTCCAAACAAAAAATCAGAGGCTTTACCTAAATATCCAGCCTCACCTTCTTTTTCAAAAGGTGATTTTTTATTTTTATTTATTTGAAAACTTCCTGTTGCCATATTTTTCTTTTTTAATTATAGTTACACTTTTTAAGTTTTATTTACTACTTTCATCTACTTCAGAACTAACTGCATAGAGCTCTACTTTATTGTTTTTTGAATCTGAGTTTACCATTTTTGTTTCAGCATAATAACCTTTAACGCCGTCCGTGTTATGTGACCTTGCCTTTCTAAACATAAAATACGGGTTGCTACCTTGAGGTGGTAATAAACCGTTTTGTATAAAAATACTTGTTTGCGTTGCTCCAACAGTTATACTAGTTATAGTACCTACTAGTATTATAGAGTTACCAGTAGTTGAAGTTGTAAAACCGCTGGAGTTAGACGTTAAAGTATAATACACCTCATCACCAACCTGGCAAGAAACGTTTAAAGGATTTTGAAAATTTATTGTTGCCATATTAAGTTATATTTCCGTCAACTATATTATCAAGTTCTAGACTTATAGTTGTATTAGCAGAGCCTATTATTACAGACCCAATAATTGTTACTTCTGCGTTTTTAGAAGTATTAAAAGTTATTTCTTCTCCAGCTTCAAACACTTGATTTGTATTATATGTACCTTCACCAGATGTTCCAGTATAAGTACTTAAACTTATAGAAGGAATATCATCTGTTGTTTGAGCGTTATTACTTGTTATATTAGATGCTCTCGAAGCTGTGCTATGTTTTTTTAATCCACGAAGACTAAAACCTGAAACCGCTGTGTAAGGTCCAGCTGTAGTACCGGTTGTAGCAACTGTAGTTACTTTTGTTATACCTACATCAAATATTAAAGAACTAAACTCTACTTCAACGCCGTTAGCTCCAATGTTGTCAAAATCAGAAAGCAATGGCTGTCTAATTAAACTAAAAGCTTTATTATCAGCATCAGTACTTACTAAAGCAAAAGAGTGTTCAAAGTTAACAACGTCACCCGTGTTTCCAGTTATAACTAAATTGCTACCTTTACTAGAAAAATCAGCGTTATTAGAAGTAGAAACGCAAGTAAATGTAACTGTTTTTTGAGCTCTTTGCGTTATTGTAAACGTTGGTGTTGATGGTGAAGAGCCAAACTCACTAGCATCTAAAGCTGAACTAGTACCAGCTGTAATAGTAAACTGATAGTCATCATCAGAAGATACTGATGGAAAAGTAACCGTATCGCTATAAATACCACTAGCTGGAATAGTAGCATTGTCTAACAATGTTGAAGCTGTTGTAAAAGTATCTGATGTAAAATCGTAAGTTTTATCTGTTACACTACTACTACCAGTTAATTCACCAAGCTTTGTAATTACTATATCAAAAACAGCCCCTGCATCACCTACAATATTAAAACTTCTTTGTTGTGATATAGATGATAATTCGCTTTTGTCCATTGAAAAAGATCTAATAGACTTTGTAGTAGAAGGTTCCGATATTACTGATCTTGTAAAAACAATAGTATCATTATCTATTAAGCTAGATTTTTCAGAGTTATTATACTTTATAGTAAAACTTTTTAAAAATATTTTACCACTATCACTAACTCTTTTAAATAAAAGTTTTGTATTTGCAGGTGCAGAAAAACTAGAGCTAGATAAAGTTAAAGATATAGGACCATCAACTGAAACAACTCTAACTAAATTACTTTCAGCCAACGTTGTGCCGTCTTTTGAAACAACTAGCATACCTGGTAATATACCTTTTGTAGATTCTACAGTGCATGAGCTGCTAGCGTTTAAACTACTAGTTACATTACCAATAAAACCACTTGTCTCTATAATTTCTTCATTTTCAGATTCTTCTATAATATAATTAGACTGATTATTACCAGTTATTTGTACTGTAGGATCTTCTGCGTAATAACTATTTACATCAGCTTTAAATGTTTTAGTAAATATTACGTTATCAATATTAGACTTTATAGTTCCTTTATAAACATCTGTTATAAAAGAACTACTAGTTGTATTAGTTACTGCTAAAGTTGTTAAAACAGTACTATCGCCAGAAAAAGTTTCTGTAGTTATAGTATCATTGCTTTTAACTTGATTAATTTCTTTTAAATAAAAACCTATATTTTTTATTATCATTTTACTTTATTTTAAGTAGGAAATACACAGCTACCATCATCTATACAAGCATTAGGATTATAGTTTGTTGCCGCTGGATCTGTACAGCCCGCAATAAAACAACATGAACCATCATCAACATTAGCGCCTGGAAAATAATTAATAGCCGCTGGATCTGTACAGCCGTAAACAATAGCAATACAAGAACCATCATTTGTATTAGCGTTAGGATTATAATTCAAAGCATTAGTGTCAGTGCATCCGTAAATATATGGAACGCATGAACCATCATCAACTGTAGCCGCTGAATTGTAATTAAACATAGTTGAGTCTGTACAACCAAAAATAACTCCACTAAACATATCAATATCTATATCTATAGTAGTTGAAGTAAGCGCGGGTGTAGATAAAAAAGACTGTGTTAAATTTATTTCTAATTCTATGTGAAATATAACTTCAGTTTCTGGTTTACCAGTAGGATTTTTTACACTCGTAGGATTACCATCAGTGTCTGCGTAAACTTCATATATATCTATTGTTTCTATATTTTTAGCTTGTAAAGCTCCACTAGCAGGAAAAGTATACAGTTGATAACTAGTGTTTTCCTGTGCGCCTGTAGCTACATCAACGTGATCGTAAGATGTAGTTACACCGTGAGGTGTAATTGGCGTTACATCGCTGTCTACGGTGCTTGACAAAGATTCTATTTTAAAATCACCAGCAAATATATCTTCACCTGGTTTAGGTGTTATCTTCATAATATATTTATTTTCGTAACCACTAGTTGTAGGTGTACCATCACCACCTGTAGGATCTGTGATTATATCTACTGTGTATTTATTATCTAAATTATTAGTCTGTGTCATTTGAGTCTTTTATTATTAGTTTTTGTACAGAAACTAAACCTGTATAGTCGTTACTGCTACCTAAACCTTGAAAATTAAATTTATCTGTATCTATATCTACAACATCACCAACATTAATATTACTACCTTCATTTAAACCAGTTCTTCCTTTTATATAATTAAACCATTTGTTTTCTTTTTTTCTGAACTCGTTTACAGCACCAATATCTTGATCTGTTTGCACGTACTCAGCAAACCAACCTTCTTTATCTTGCAAGTTATAATAACCAGTGTACATTTGATTATCTTGCCTAACTTTACTTTGAGTTCCTTCGTAGTTTAAAGTTTTAAAGTTTTTAATAGAACTAGGAGATTCATTAAATATAAAAGTCACACTAGATTCAGTTGATTCAGCGTCTGTAATATCTGAATAAAAAGTATTGTGAATACCTTCAATGTGGTGTTTATATATTTGACCTTGTTTAAAAGTATAATAGTCGTTTGACACACTACCGCCTAGCTCTTGTATAAAAGATTTAAAGCTAGACCAACCATTAACTGATTCTTTATATGTTACCGTGTGTTGCTCTTTTACTTTTGACGTTGGTAAAATTTCTAAAGTTAAATTATATTCTGATTTTTTATCATCATAAGAGCCTATTAAAGTTCTGGCATTTTTCAACCTATCTTTAAACCAGTCTTTCATACCATAATCAGATATGTTTGTTAAACCGTCCATGGAAAGTCTAAGTACAGCACCTCTTTGTTTGTCTGTAAAATAAGCTCTATAGCTTTCTTTAGAAAAGCTTTCTGGATTTTGAGATATACCATAATCACCTATAAAAGGTTGAGCTTGACCTAAAACCCTATTACTTGCCGTTAACTGAGTATTACCGTCAGCGTTAAAAAGTATATCTTTATCAGCATATATTTTAACTATTTTATCTTCACAAAGAGCAACTAAATCACTGTTTCTTGCAAAAAGCTTTTGTATACTACCATAAGTAGGATCTAAATCTTTTGTTATACCTTCAGCTGATATAAATTGATTTAAATTATTAATACTATTTTTACCGTTATATATCCCGGAAAATATCAAACCACCTTCAAGTCTTTGTTCTCCATAAGCTTTTTCAGTTACAGTAGAAACTTTAACACCTTTATCTAGTCTAGGAAGATTAAAAGTATCTCTTATTCTATCAGACTCTACACCGTTACTAAAAGAAAAACAGTTAAACCAGTTTAATTGTTTATCACCGCCAGCGCTAGGATTAATTCTTACTTCTTCAGTATCGCTATAAAAAGAACCAGGACCGCTTGGGTGATCAATAGCTATTGTTAATTTAGTTTTATGTAATGGATGTGTTAATTCTAAAAGATCTCCATGAAATAATAGTAGTGAATTAGAATTATTTACATTAGTAATAGTTATATAACCTTCAACATGATTAGCTATTATCATTGCATTAGTACCATTTTGATCTAAAGTAGAACCAGCATTTGTTATGCCTAAACTGTTATGTGCTTTTACTTCTGTTCCAATAGGTATATAAAGTTGAGCGTTTTGTTTTGTAAATTTTAAAGGATAATTTTGACTAGCTTCGTAATATATATCTAAATCAACATCTTCTTTTGGCTCTGTTTCAAATATAGCTGGAAAATCTGGTATTTCATTTTCATCATCTAATGCTGAAGAAAAAGAAGCAAACACTCTAAAGTTAAGACTATTATTGTCTGGTGTTGGTGTAGTTGCAGAGCTAGCAATAGGATCAGTTGTAAAATCTTTATCTAAATGAAGTCTAAAAACAACTCTTCTTTGTTGTTCAAGATTTATAGAAGAGCTATGCGCGTTTGAAGAGATACCTGTGCTTGTATTTAAATTAGCGTTTACATAGTTAGCTGAAGAAACAGCAATTATTTTATACACAGTAGTGTCTGAATTAAACTGTATAAAATTACCAGGTTTAAAACTAAATAACATGTCAAGATCTTGCGATGGTAACGGATCGTAATCAGAGTTAGATATATAACTATAAGCTATATCAATACTGCTTTGAGCGTTTTCTATAGGTGTACCTACTCTTATATTCGCAGGTAAATCTGAAGCGTAATCAGTAGTAGCTCTAACACCTTTATTTCTAAAATCAGGTAAATTACTACTTAAAGTACTAGCAGCAGTAAAAGCTACGCCTATAGCACCACCTAAACCAAAATCTAAGTCATCGTGCGTATCAGAGCTACACACAAGTGTAGAGCTAGAACTTGTAGTTGGTGGCTCCGCTTTAGCGTAATAATAAGCTTCATCAACAAACCACCTTCCTTTAGCTAACTCACTACCGTTTTGAGTTGCAAATCTTTTCCAATGCTCTAAAGTATCAAAGTCAGTAGTATTTGAACTTATCGTACCGTTTACAGAACTATTACTTATAGAAGATCCTAAATCAAAATTAGTGCCATTTATATAATGTAAGCTTCTTGAAGCTATAACTTGTCTTTTATTGTTTGCTTGAGTAGGTAAAACTTGCTCTGTTATTAAAACATCTTTAAATATTTTTACAAAAAATCTACCATCAAACTCAGGTTTATTTCTAACTTTATAGTCATAAAACTCAATAAAACAATTTGAGTTTAAAGTAGAACTACCATCTACAGCACCAGTAGTGTTCATTATAAAATGACCTAACGAATTTGCTTCACCACCAGTATCAGGTCTTATAGGTTGCTCTAGAACAAAGTTAAATCTACCTTCATCACTTTCGTGGTTAAAAGCTATTTGAGGTGTTTGTTCTAACTCTGCACGAGCAGTTACTTGCATTACTGATACTACGTTGTAAAATCTTGATTTTAAGTTTTTAGACTCATTTACAAATCTTATTCTATACCTTGTGTTTACGTTTGTTATTTCACTAGAAAATAAATCTCCAAAGTTTAACGTTGCGTATTTATCTCGTAAACCATCAGTACTAACATCGTCATTATCTAAGATAATAGTAAAACTATCAACAGCTTCTAAGTCAACGTTAGAGTTAGAAAAGTTAACTGGTGTTCTAACTGTAGTTGCACCGTCAAAAGTTTGATCTAACTCATTATTAGCTGGGAAATGTATAGTCTGTGGTGATAATGGAAGTTTACCTAATAAAGCTTTTCTTGTTTTTACAAAATCAGGCGCGTTGTTAGATATAGCTAAAACTTTATATTTAGTAGTATCTTCAACAACATTGTTTTGACCTCTACCTTTTTTTAATATTAGATAAGTATCTTCGTCTATTTTATTTCTTTCAGCTGAAGGAAAACTTAACCAAACATTACCATCTTCAGCGTTGTAAACCCTATCAACAACCATGTTGTAATATTCGTTAGAACTTTCTTTTATATAAAACTTGTAATACTCTATTTCTTTGTTTGTAGGGTGATTACCTGGGTTTATTCTTAATTTACTAGTTTGACTAGATTTTGTTTTAGGTACTCTATGGCTAGCTTCAGAATTTGTAAACACAGGAGTTTCTCTTCCGTAAGTATCTCTATAAACAATACCTATTTGATATTCTCTTAATGACTTTATAGATGGAGCACCTATTCTATTAGATTTTGTTTCCGCAAGGTATTTTATAGTTGTAAATTGATCAACTAAAAAATCCCATTTTTCATTAGCTGTTTTTACAAGGTTATAGTCTTTAACGTAGTTACCATATATTAATCTATTAGCGGTTATATCTAAAGACTTAGCCTTTCTAGGTACATCATCAAAAGTTCTTATTAATTGATTTGAAGGTAATATTTTAAATATAGACTCTGATTTTAAAGAGTAAGATCCTTGTATATCTGAGTTTATTGAGTTAGTTAAAATACCAGCATCTACTAAATCAGCTGTAGAACCTTGTGATCTCCAAGGGTTAAGCCCACTATTTGGGTTAGTGTCTTTGTATTTTAAACTGTCAACAATATATATGTTTGGAGAAACAGAGTCTTTATATAAAAGATCTAACTCAATAACATCATCTGGTAAATCTGGAGTAATAAAATCTTGAAGTGTTATATTATAAGCTGTATTTTCCATAGCTAAGTTATAACCAACTGTAGGATGTAAATTAAATATACCAGGATCAAAAGCTACAGTAGTAAAAGGTGCAAAAGTAGAATACTCACCGTCTTTATATTTCCACCTATAACTAAACCTTACAAATTTATCTTCAAATAAATTATTTTCTTTTTCTTCTAGTGAGCCGGCAAAAACAAGGTTTGTTCCAACAGGCGTGTCTGGAGATATAGCTTGTATAGTTATGTTTATATTTATTTGTTGACCAATACCAGCTGCGTTTGGTACTGTAAAAGAAAAATTATTTACAATAGCTCTAATCTCAGCATCTACAACAGGAAAGACACCTGCAGAAACACTTGCGCCAATGTTAGTTGAAATAGATTTTAAAAGTAAAACATCACCATTGTTTATATCTAACAAAGAGTTTTGTTGATTTATAATAGACATCCAGTGTGTTTGGCCTGGCTGTAACAAAGTTGTACCTGATGAAACAAAATTAGTAGAGTTTGTTACACCATTAGTACCCGTAGTTTTGTGAGCAATAAAGTTTGTATTTTTTTGAGCGGCAGATTCTGTTTTTACAAACAAAGGATTTAAAGGTGAAGGTTTTATTACTGTTATGTGTTTTTCTTCTAAGTAAATATTACTGTTTATACTTATATCTCTATCTTCAACTATTAGCTTCGTAGGTGTAGTAAAATCTAACGTACCTCTTTTACAGTCATTTATATTAATTTTTTTTGGTTCAGAAAAATTATCTGTCCAAAATAAAAAATCATCAATAATAGAAATAGCAGTAATTATATTTTTAGAAATAAAGTTTAAAGCTCTTGAAGACTTAAATCTAAAACCTACTAAAGTAGTACCTTGTGGTATTAGTTGTGTAGGCGCTATTGGTTTATTAAAAATAATTTTATTACCAATTATTTCTTGAACTTTTAAATTTAAACCTAACACAGAGTTTATAAACTCACCAGAACCATCATCACAAAAAACAATTATTTCCATATTTTCTTTTATGTAAATAACTTCTTCTTGATTAAAGTTTAAATCAAAAGTTTGTATTGAGTCTATAGGTGTAACTGGAAAAAAACCAAATAAATCAGTATAGTCAACGTGTATGTCTACGTTGTAAACATCAACAACAACTGGGTTTGTTTGATTAACTGAAAATTCAGCTATAGTGTCTATTCTTAAATTCTGAAAAGCAGAACTTAAATTTTGAGCTCTAGTCCCCCAGTTGTCTGGCGTTGGTAAAGCGTTTTCAGGTACAGTAAACTCACCATCAAGTAGTTCTATAGATTCGTTTTCATTTGTTGTAAACCAGTAAACAGAGTTTGTTTTTTCGTCACTAATAGTACCTACACATTTTAAAACACTAAAAGGATCTGTTGGAATATTAGAAAGCTTTACGTTACCTAAAACGTTTTGCACAACACCAACGTCAGAGTCATCTGAAGTTGACACTTGTATATTCATAGCATCTCTATATTCACCGTTAGGTATTAATCTTTCATCAAGATCTTTATTCATACGACCTGACGAAAAACCCTGTTTTATCTCTGGCATACTTTAGTGTTTTATTCTCTTAGATTTACCTCTAAGTATTTGTGTTATTTCTTCTAATTTAATATTTGATAATCTTAACTTAGCTTTTCTAATAGCAGCTGATTTTTCTTTTTTAAATCTAGCAACTAAATATTCTGGCGTGTTAGCTCTAGTAGCTAATATTGCATGAGCAATATATTTATACATAGCTTCTTCAGCAAACTTATGAACTTTCATTTCATCGTCAGTACCTAAACTATCACTTATATATTCTAGTATTAAAGTTTTACCACCAACGTTAGAGCTAAAATGTATTTTACCAACAAGCTCATCAATATAAAAGTTACCATTAACTTGAGCATACTGTGGATCTATACCATACCTTTCACCTATAATTAAATCATAAGTACCATCATCATATCTATCAACATTATCACCAGGCATGTGTGATTTATAAGATGTCCAAGTGTCTGATTCTGTTTCAAAATCTAACTCATCACTAGCGGTTAAGTTATAGGTTCCGTCAGCTTTTTGTTTTATATTTTTAGGATTTGATGTTTTAATAGCTGGGTATAAAACATGCTCAATACCAGCAGCGTCACTCCAAGATAATTTAACATAGTTAACGTAATCTTGAGGTAACAACATTTGAAGATTTTCTGGTACTTCTATTTCTTGAGCTTTTGTAGATTTAAAAGTATCAAATGATAACTCTTGTAAAGCTCTTTGAGCATGAAAAGCAACATCTGTTCTTTTTATTTTTGATATTATTTTGTTTTCTCCAACATAAGCTATTATAAACTGATTTATTATATCGCTTAATGAAGTAAATTGATAACCACCAAGATTACCTGAGTTTTGGTATTGTAATTGAGTTTGATTGTCTAATAATCCCATTTATTAAGCTTTTTCTTGTTGAACGTTTTGTAAATCTTCTTGACTAGCTATTTGATATATATCTTTACCCATTGATATTCCAGCAAGTTGTAATATTTTATTTACTAACTCAACTTGCTCTGATGGGTGAAGTTCGAAGTGATCGGTTTGACCTGGATTCCAAACAGCATTTTCACCTACAACAACATAGCCCCACTCTGGCTCTTTAGGTATTTTAACATAAGTACAGCTTATAGATGTTATTGATTCTGGAATTACTGTTATTTTATCATTGCTATAAGTATACACAGGTCTTTCATCTGTAGGTTTAGCTAAAGGTGATAAGTTTATGTACAACAACTCATTTTCATTAACTTGCTCTACTTCTTTACGAGAACTAATTACAGTGCCTAATCTGTAAAAATCTGTTGGTAAGTCAAAAACATTATTATTATTAGTACTAGTTAAAGTAGCTGTTGTTTCAAATACATTTATTTTTTCATTTAATAAATCTAACATATCAGAGTACTCTGTATCGTTACCAGGTAATCTACTAAACTGATTTATATCATAAAAATATTGTTCAAAAATTTGAAGCTGAGCTGTTTTAGCATATAAATTAAATTCTTGAGGAGTTATGTAACCTCTTTGTTCTTTATTTGCTACAGCTAAAACCGTTTGATATACTGTATCTATATTTACCATAATATTTTTTTGTAGTATTGTAACCACCCCGAAGAGTGGTTACTCTACTAAGGTTGTTACGAGTTTAATCGTTTTTCTATACTTGCATATATTTCCATACCTTCATCAGTTTTAAACCAATGAGCAAGCGCAGTATAAGGGTGTTCGTCGAAAGGAACTGTCATTATAACCCTATCGTTTGATCCCCACATAAATTTACGTTGATCATTAGATAACTTAATAATTTTAAGTTCTGTAGCTTTAATACCAAAGTTTCTAAGCTGAACGTTGTCATCAGAAGCTAATTCTAAGAACAAAGCGGGATTTTTTCTAGCAAACACTAGTAAATCACGTTTAAGCTCTTTAGAACTCATGTTAGCTACGCTAGAACCTTTTTCTACACGCATAATAGCTTCTGCTAATTCTAATTCCATATCTCTAGCTATGATTATTGCGTCTGCTTCTAACTCTAACACTTCTATTTCATCAGCAGCTTCAACTTCAGGTTGATGTTCGTAAAATATATTATCTCTATGAGGGTGATATAAAGACAATAACTTTTGTAAAGTTGTTTTTTGTTTTTCTACAAATAAAGCGCCATTTCTAAAAACAACATGCTCTAATCTTTGATCGCCTTTCATTTCATCTACAAATGGTGTTTTTTGATTTTGACAATATTTAAGTTCTCTTTCGTAACCTTTTTCTTCGTCAAACCAGTAAATACCATTTGTTTTTAACATATAAGATAAAGGTTTTCTATTTGATTTTAAATAATAAGCTCTATCTTTTATTTCCCAAGTTGGTTTTTTAGGCTCAACTTTTTTAGGTTTTGGTGTTTCAACAATTGGTGTTTCAACAATAGGTACCTCTACCTTTTCTTTTGCTTGTTTTTTCTTTGCCATAATATAATATATAATAAAATTAATAAAATAAAGTCGAGGCCGAAGCCCCGACTTTTAAATAATGATTTACTTCATTAACATAAAGTTGTTAGCACCTTGAGTGATTAAACATCTTTCAGTTAAGAAATGTAGTTGCATTACGTCTAAAGCAGATGTAGCAGCACCTACAGAACCAGTAACCCAAGTTTTCATTCTTCGGTCATCAGTTTGTGAAGCTCTATATCTTACATGTAAGAAAGGTCTCTTCATGCTAGCTCCAACAGTTTGATCGTAAACTGAAGAAGTACCAGCAGGAATCATAACACCTCTGATTGCATTAGCACCAGCGACATCGTTAATACCACCTCTTGTACCTTTGTCATTTAAGTATCTGAAGTCAGACTTGTAGAAGTCATAAGAACCTCTTCTGAAACCAGTGAAACCTAAATTTAAAGCCATGTCTTCAGAGTTGTTAAATACACCGTAAGATGTACCACCAGCTCCGTAAGAGTTCATTGAAGCTAACATATCATCAATAGCTAAGCTAGTTGATCTGTTAACAAACATCATGTACTCTTCAATAGCACCTTGCTTATCAAACTCAGCTAAGATCGCATCGAACTCAGCTAAATCAGTAGCAGCGTTAACACCAGTTATACCAGTAGTTACGTTACCTCTAGACTCAATAGCAGCGAATAAACCTTGCGTACCAGCTGAATCAGTTGCAGCAGGTCCTAAAAACGCAGCTACATCATCAGTAGTTTGAGCAGCTAGCTCACCTTCTAACATTGCCATTTCAATGTAGTCAGTAAATCTTGCTCTTGTGTCAGACTCAGCTTTTAAGTACCATAAGTAACCTGATTGTCCAGACTCAGTTGATATTTCTACCCAACCAATTCTTGAAGCATCAGAACCGTTAACTTCGTAATAATCTTTCATGATTATTGGTTTGTTAGTAAAAGTGTTAAATTCTGGCTCATTAGCTCTATGGCTGCTAGAAGAAGCAGCAGCACCTCCATAAGCGGAAGTATATTGACTACCTTTACCGTACTCAGAACCGTAAACTAATAGTGTACCAGTATTACCTTCACCAAGAGCGGTAATGTCAGCGGCACCATAAGGCTCTACTGAAATTGAATCTCCATCGATTCTAACTACGATACATTTTAGTACAGCAGCTGAAGTAGCTACTATAATAGTATCGTTAATTCTTACACCGTGAGAAGTTGCTGTATAAGTAGCGTTAGTGTCTATATGGTCAGTAATAGTTATTTCACCACCATTAGTTACAGAACCACCACTTACTCCATCAACATCAGTAATTGTACATGTATATGCTAAGTGTAATCTACCTTGCTCAGACCAAATAACTTGATCTGCAGTCATAGGCTCTTCAGCACCTACTTGTGCTAAGAAACCTGAAATTGTACGAGGTCCAAAAACCTCAGCCTCTTTTTCCATTAAATCTGGAACGTATTGTTGACCCCAACCTGCGTTAGTTGAAAGGTCTAGGTAATTTGAAGCAGTAGCCTGTTGTGATACGCCAGGTGTACTGTTTAATAAATTACCAGGATTTGAAATTGCCATAATTTTGTAATTTTAAATTTGTTATTTATTGTTTCTAATTTTAAACTTAAAATCATTAGAGTTACTACCTAAAACCTTTACTTTAACACCTCCAGCTTCAACTTCACCAAAAGCTTGTCTTGGATTCATATCAACGTTTTTAGATTTAGCTATACTTTCTTTTAAAGCATCAGCCTTACCTTGTTCGTAAAAGTGTCTAGCAACAGCATCAGGATTCATTGCTGTAAACAAAGATTTGTGATAACCTGCAGCATCTTCCATTTCATTGTTTTTGTTTAAGAACTTCTTTACAAAATTATTAATGTCGCTTTGAGTTTCTTTTATCTCATTAGTATTTTTAACGTTAAACCTATACTTTTTATCACCAACATCATAATTAAAACCTTTAAAGTTTTTATTAAATAATCCGTCAGTTTTTAATTTAAAAGTATTAGCTTGACGTTCTACAACTTTTTTATTCTCTTCTGATTCTTTGTTGTATCTATTAAAGAAATCCATAGCCTTCTGTTGTTCAGGAGTCAACTTTGACCCAGCTTTAATTTCTTTATAGTATTTAGACTTTTGCCCGTCTAGGTGGCTTCTAGCGCTGGCAACTTGCTCTTTAAACGCTAGTTTTTTTCTTTTTATATCTCTTTCAGTATCTTCTTCTTCATCGTATGAAAAAGAGTCTTCTATCAAAAAACTAATTTCTTCATCTGTAAGATGCTTTTTAGTTTGTTTATAATATTCTCTTAATACGCTATTGTCATCGTATTTAGTGTAATCTTGATTTAGTCTAACATAATCTTCAACGCTACCACCAGTTTCTTCCATAAAGTTAACTAGCTCTTGTATATTTTCTGGTAACGCTTTACCTGTTTCTTGAGCTTCAGCTATAGCTTCTTTAGTTTCTTCAACTAATTCTTCTGTTTGTTCTTCAACTTGTTCATCTGTTATTTCCTCAATAACGGGTGTTTCATCTTGAACTTGTTCGGAGACTTCTTCTCCGGCAGGTTTTTCATCTGTTGCTTCGACGTTTTCTTCGAGTACTTTTTCGCTAGTTTCGGATTTGTCGCGTACAGGAACCTCATCTGTGCTTTGCTCTGGAACGGCATCTGTTTCTGTTTTTTTAGTTAAATCTACTTTGATGATATTATCATCTATTGTTTCTTTTTTTGCACTAAGATCTACCTTAGTAACATTATCAGTAGTCTTTTCAGCTACTTTTTCTTTTTGTTTTTTTGCCATAATATAATATAATAATAATTAATAAATTTTATCTAGGATCAAATGTACCTAAATTAAAGTCTCCGCTAAGTATATCATTACCTGCAGACTCAAAGTTTTTAGGTGGTTTACCTGTATTTCTTTGATCTATAAGTTCACTTTGTTGTGAAGCTTGTATTCTAGTTCTTTCATCTTTACGATCTTCTCTTTCTTTTTCTCTAGTTTTTACACCTTCAACCTCTAAATTTTTAAGCTGCATGTTCATTTGAAACTCTAAAGACATAAGTTGTTTTTTATACTCAACTTCTCGCGCTTGCTTTTGAGCTTCAAGCTGAGCTTTAACTTGTTCTAACTGAGCTTGCACTTGAGCATTAGCTTGATTCTTTTGTATTTCTGCTTGAGCCGCAACTTGTTGGGCTTGTGCATTAGCCTGTGCTTGAGCTTGTATGTTTTGTTGCTGCATCATTTGATCACGTTCTAGCTTCTTTTTTCTACGTATTTTTAGCATTTGATTTGCTAATTTGATGTTTTTAATTTCACGTATATCTATAACGTCATCAAGATCAACAGAACCTTGTTGTAATGCAACTTGTATATTGTTTTCTAATATTGCTTTTTCTTCTTCATCTGGAGCTAATTCTATAAATATACCAAAATCGTATAAGTGTAAATTAGACATTTCTTCTAATGTAGCAACGTTGTGTGTACCTATACTTTGTATGAAGGCGTCTTTTGTAGGTGAATACTCTATAATATCAGATATTCTTAATGATAATTGCTCTGCTATTTCAGCTGTCAAAAATAAACCAGCTTGTAATATATGTCTTGTTGCTGTGTTACTATTTGCAGCAGCTAGCTTTTGTACTCCAACTAAAGCGTTTTTATCTGGTGTGCTACCATCTCTAGCTTCATTAAGCCCGGTAGTATCTCTAATCATTTGCAAGTAGTAATTATAATTACCAATAAGCGCTTGCATTTTATTACCACCACTACCGCTTGTTATTTCTTGTATTGGTACTTTACCAGGGTTCATATCACCATCAGAAGTCATTGATCTACCAATAACACTACCAGTTTGGAAGAACATGTTTAAAGCTTCTTGTGGGTTATAATTAGTACCATTACCTAAATCAACTTCAGCTAAACCATCAGCATCTAAATAAACACCATCAGGCACCATACGTGATAGCACTTGTTGTATTTTTAAATGAGTAAGCTGTATCATATCAGCAAAACCAGTTATACGTCTAACTAAACTTTCAATTTTACCTTTATATAAACGAGGTGCAACAATAGAATAATTCATTTTTACTTTATTGTAATCGCTTTTAGGACGCATCATGTTTTTAGATATTTCCCATTTTAATAGTTTATTAGTACCTAATATTAAAGCGCCTTCGTATAAAACTTCTATAGCTCTATGTAGTCTCGTAAAGTTACCTTCTTTATCTTCTGGTGGATTAAAAGTATCATCTTTTTCAATAGCTTTTTCTGCACCGCTACCAATTTCTTTTACTTTATACACTTCGTTCATATAAGTTTTATAATTAAAATATAAAACTTGAACTTTGTTATTATCTATTTCTTTATATTGCGCTGAGCCTTGATCGTAATTAGTTTGGTGATAATTTTTGTTTTTAATTATATCTTCTAAATCTTCTTGCTCTAAAAACGGAAACTCTTTAGCTAATTCGTTTACAGGTATTTTTTTAACTTCACCTACATAATATAAATCATCAAAATAAGGTGATTCTGTATACGAATAAACTAAATCAGCAGGATCTACATAGTTTATCGTAACACCTTCAGAAGTGTTAAAACTAGTTTTTACAGCACCAATACCTAGTACTGTTAAGTCGTAATAAAAACGCTTTGTTATTAAATCATAATTATTACCTTGCATTAAAGTGTTTAAAGCCTGTTCTTCTGCTAACTCAACTGATTGTTTATAGTTTAACTGCATGTGAAGTTGCAGCTCGTCTTCAGAACCAGGTAATACTTCAGGATCATTTTCTGATAATCTTATATTGAAAGCTTTTTGAGAAAACTCATCAAGCTCTTTAGTTCTCATATCCATCAATATACTTTCCATGTAATCAGTTCTTTTTTGAACACCAAACGGATCTTGTGAGTAAGCTTTTATATCATATACACGATCTGACAAACCGTTAACAACTATATCTACAAATTTAGGTATTATAGGTACAGGTTTCCAATCAAGATTTAAATAGCTTAAGTCACCATTTATAGATAACTCATCTTTATATTTTTGTATTGACTGTTCGCCTCTAGCGTATAATCTTAAATTATGATAATTGTTTTTATTAGTTGTATATCTAGTTTGATTATAATCATTGTAAAACCACTCTGTTTCAATAGCTTTAGCAACTTTTAAACCGTAGTCGTAACTTAACTTTTCAGCATCACTTACAACTTGACTTGGAAAATAACTTTTTACCGCAGACTCTGCCATATTTATTTTATTATTTTAGAATTATAACCAGCATTACTATATCTGGATATGTTTATATTTAGTTTTTGTTTTTCAACGTTTGGATTTGGCGCGTACAAATGTCTATTGCAAGCCATAATAGCTAAACCACTACTAATCGTTGCGTCAAACTTTGTACGTTTGTTTATATCAAACTTACCCCAATCGTTTAAAGTTCTGTTAAAGTACATGCTTCCATAACTACCTGTTTGCATCTGACCAACATGGCCTTGTATATACATTTCTATTGCAGCAGCATGTGCTTGTTTAATGTCTTCACTTGAATTAGGTATACCACCTATTTCTTTTTCAGCTGTCGACAGCTTATTCCAAGATCTATCAGGACGATTCATACTATAACCTCTATAACCACGTCTTCGTAAATAGTACAATAATCTTGGTTTGTTGTTTTCTGCAAGTAACGGCATACCGTAAAACACTAATGCCATTAATACATCTTCAAAAAATATATCAGCTGTTTGTGGTCTAGCTATATATTCTAAAAAAAATTGATTAGCAGGTGCTTCTTCCATGCTAAACTTTGTAAGTCCGTGTAACGAGCCTTTTGAACCTTTACCATCTACAGTACCGCTAATGTCGTAGCTATCGCAGCCAAAAGCGCCCAGATGATCGTTGCCAGGGTATTTGCTTCCATTTTTTAATTTAATTTTATTTTGTAATTGTGATGGTGGCACCCAACTAATATTAAATCTACCTTTTGGGTCTGGATAAAATATTACTTGTGTATCTTTTATACCATTAATCCATTGAAAATTACCTGTGTTAATTGGTGGTTTTACACCTTCATTATAATCTATTTGTTCGTATATTCTAATTAAATTAAATATACTATTTTTTGCTTCATCTCTAAACGCGTGTTCTTCAGTTCTTGGAAACTGTCTGTAAAATTCGTTTAACGCATCTTGATCGTTTTTTAAACCATCAGCTTCGTTTTGCCAATGATCTATTATACCGTAATCTATTAATTCACCGTCTGGTCCGAAAACATCATTACTTGGACTATTAAAGACTGGATGTCCGTATTCATCAATAAATCCTTCGTAGTTCCACTCCATTGGGATAAAGAGAGAATAAAGCCCAGACTTTGTTTGTCCATTACGGTTTCGTCTATTAACATCTGAGTCATAGTATAATTTTTTAAAGTTATCACCTCCTTTATCAAGAGCATTGCTAGTACTACCCATCATACACTTACCAACTACTCTAGCACCTAAACGTAAACATGTTTTAGTTACACGCCAGTTATTTAATATATTATCTGGTCTTTCCCACTTACCACTTTCATCGTGTACTAACAAGTTTAGCTTTTCACCGTCATAACTATTATCACCAGTATTTTTCCAGTCTATAGTTGTATCTAATCCTTGTAAGTCTTCTTGCTTTTCGTTTGCAGTAATTTTTCTACGAGTAAACTTACTCGCAGGTACACGGTAAGCAAGCTCAGACTTAGGTCTATCCATACCATCTTGTATCGGTTTAAAGAAAAACGGATAGTTAACAGATATTGGTACAACTTTGTCTGTAAACATTTTTTTTGCATCTGCTCCACTTTTTGATAATATACCATATCTACTATCACTTGATATTGTAGCTAAGTTAACTGTTTCAGCTGATGACATAAAAGAAAAACCAGATCGTCTATTTTTTAAGTAGCACATACCATAACATCTTTTATCAGCTTTACATGCTTCCCAAAATATATAGAATAATCTATTAGCTTCTCTAAAATCAGGTGCACCTACATCTATTTTACTCCACTGTAAATACATGTAGTGACTACCTGTTATGTATGTTGACTTACCGTTGTTTTTAAACCAGAAACCCTCGTCTCTTCGTTTAAACTCTTCGTCTATATAATCATACCATTGGTCTTTAGCTTCTTCAGGATAACTACGCCAGTCAAATATGTTCTTTAGTTTAGATAATTCTTTAGGATATTCTAACCTTTGCCATTTGTTTTTACTGTGCACATGCACTCGCACTGGTTCCAACGGCAGAGCAATGCGCAAACCTTGCAGCTCAATGATTTCACCAATTTTACCAGTTTTTGATATAACGATAATATCGTGTTCTTTATTATATCCATATTGCCATTTTTTACCCCTGTTCATACGAGTTATAGCCGTACGTTTAACAGGTTCAATTATTTTAACTAATGTTTGTTCGTAACTCATTTTGATCTACCTTCAGCAAAACCTCTAAACACTCTTTGTTTCTTTTCTTCTGGCTCTTTACCTTCAAGTATATTCTCTTCTTCTTGTATTCTGTTTAATATTTCAAACGCATCAAATATAGCTAACTTTTTTGTAGCTGCAGCGTTTTTTAATCTATCAGCACTAACATCATCTTCTGTGTTAGTTATTATTTTTTCTTTAGCAACATTAATAAGCTCTTCAACTGCTTTGTGCCCAGCTTGGATTATAAGCTTTTTCGTCTCCTTGATATTCATATTTAATTGTAATAAATTTAGTGTATACTCTGTACAGTAGCTCATTATCAATAACAAACTCGTAATTAGATATTGGTGTAAAACCTACAAGATCTTTTGTTTTAAAACTACCATCAGTGTATTTTACAATACCTATATTTTCTTGTGTTTCACTATTAGCGTACTTATCTTTGTTTTTTATAGGTTTAACCCAACAAAAACCTTTTGGTGAGTGCCATTGCCAAAACTTTTTATATAAAAATATTTGATCTGGCTGCACTATATAAGTGTCTTCGTTAAAATAGCTTTTACTATTTTTTTCTACACCTTTAACATTATGCCAGCGTCTAAACACGTTATGATGTAATATAACATCACTACCTATATCTATATCTGTATTACCAATAATAGGCTTTGATATTACAGTTGCTTGTCTGTTAACGTATTGATGATTGAAGATTTCAGTGTTAACAATTAACTCTTTATCTCCAACCTTCTTTACGTTATTATATCTTTTACCTATTGGCTTTACAACAAAGTTGTAAACGCTTTTCATTAGTACTCTAGATTATATTCTACAGATACAGCCATGTTTTTGTTAAAGTCTTTCCATGGTAAAACTTCTTTACCTTTTCTAATATATATTGAAAACTTATCATCTTCTTCTATTATATCACAAATAGTATGTCCACCGTAAACTTCTTGACCAACAGCGTAATGCATTGCATCGTTCTTATAATCTTTACCTACACTAATCTTTCTTATTAGCTTCGCCATCTTCAGGATATTGTATTGTACCATCTTCAATATTAACATTTACTGTGCCATAATCTTTTTCAAGCTCGTCTTGTATTTTTCTAAGCTCGTCTTGCATGCTAACTACTTGATGAGAGATCATGTGTTTAGATGTTTCAAGTCTACCAATCTCCATTTGAGCTTTGTTAATATTACTTACAATTGTTTGTATTTTTTCTAATTGCGAAGGCGTAACCTTCTCTGGTTTTAAGTCAACCAACTCTTCTTTTTTTGCCATTTTATTTAATTTAAATTAATTATTAATCTTCTGTGTTTATCCACTCAGACTTATTTAATTCAGCTTTTATTTCTGAATATGTATATTGCGTTTTACCGCTTAAAAACTCTGGAGTATCACCTTCAAACTTTACAAAGGTTTTAGTCCCAGCATTATTGTATCTTAATGTTTCTTCACTTCTTTCTATTACTTTATCAAACTCTATAGAGGAAACATCACTTGCGTTTATTATTACGTATTTTATATTTTCAAACATTATCCTGGTAAATTGTTTTGATTAATTAAGTTAGAAGTACCACTACAAAAACCAAAGTTACCTTCAATTTTTTTTACAGATACATTATCTACTGTAAAGGTATAAGGTGCACCAGTATTTCTTGCTATATTTATACCATTAGAATTACTGTTTGCTACCCAGCAAATTTCTATATTTTGAGGAGAACCTGTTAGTGCAACAACACCGTTAGCAGATGTTAAACCTCCGAGGTTATTTGCGTCATCTTGAAATCTCATTTCTTTTCCAGAAGTACCGTTAACAGTAGCTTTTAGTATATACGCTTCGCCAGAAGTTAAAGAACCGTTCATTTTAGCCTCACTTTGAAACAAAGCGCTATACTGACCATCTTCAGGCACTGTAACCGTAGCAACACCATTATCTATAGTAGCGTTAGTTTTACTCCATATACTGTCACTGTCAAAACCACCGTTAACTATTTTCTCACTACCAAGACTAGTATCACCCATGTCAAAAATAATACTTGTTGTATCGCTAGTATTTTGAATTCTACCATCGCCAAAACGCAACCATTGCTTTAAGGCGTTTGCGCTACCTGTTAAATCTAAATCTTCAGCGTAATTAAACTTTCCTGTTTCATTATATATTCTTGCTATTTCTGTAGCTGATAAAACTCTAGAAAAATAAGCGCACTCATCCATATAACCTGTTAAATAACTATTATCTGCGTTAGCGTTTTTACCTAATATAACTCTATCAAATGTAACACTTTCTCCAATAGTATCTGCTGTTCCAGAAAAAGTGTTTTGTAAAACACCGTTAAAATACAGCTTTATAGTAAGATCAGTATCAACTTTATCATAAGTCATTGCTAAATGAAACCAACCAGCACCTGGTATACTCGACGCTGCAAAATTATACACAGCTTTATAAGCTGTTCCGCCAGCTTTATATACGGCTTGAAACTGACCAGAGCTAGTAGCAGTCATAAATACAGTTTGTACTTTATCACTACCAGATGTACCGTCAGAACAAGAGAATAATACTTCGTTATTAGCTGATGTTGTTATTCTAACCCAATGAGATATAGTACCAGATAATTTACTAATCCTAGAGCTAACTGTTGATGCATCTACAAAATCATCTGAGCCATCAAAAATAACAGAGCCTCTATTAGATAATAATCTATACGTTGTGTCACAGCTGTTTGTAACGTTACCCGCTATACCTAACACTATTGACCGAAGTAACAGATTATACCATTATCATTAACAGCTGACATTGTTACAGAAGTAAATCTTCCGTATATTGTAACGCCTTTTGGAAACTGTACGCTACTATCTATAACTTCACTGTTATTAGCTGTATTAGCTGTAGCACCTGTACCAAAATATGTATCTGCACCATAAACTTGTTCTGGAACTAAAGCACTTAAACTTATATTATCTAAAAACGTAATAGCAACTATTACTTTACCTGTTGGTGGTGTTAAAGCGCTCGTGCCTTGAGTATGACCACTACCAAGTTGTCCAAAGTTATAAGCTACTTCTGTTGAATTTATTCCCATTATTTTTTTACTTTTTCAAGTGATCGTCCGCCAAAATAAGCACCGATCACTGTTATTAATACTAATTGTAAAAGATCTACGTATGAGTCTTTTACGTCAAAATTTATAAAGCCAGCATCGATAAAAACTAACAATACTGTACTTATTACTAAGAACACTAGAACTAGTGGTCTTATGTTTTTGCTTAACCATGAATCACTATTCATATCAAGCTTCCATCTCTCAGTTACTTGCTTTTGCATTTCAGCTTCGTAACCCATTATCAAATCTTTTATTTTTGCTTCAGCAGCTAGCTTTTCTTCTTTAGTTGTAGTTAAGTTATCTAAAACTCCACCTACGTTCTTTACAAGTTCACCAGCACCAGCTGAAAATATTTTTCCTAATATACTCATAATTACTTGTTATTTCTATTTATTACCATTATTAGCATCATTTTCCCAAGGAAAATCGTGGCTACCAGCTTCTTTTGCAACACCATCTACTATAATCATATCTTTACCGTTAATAGTTTGTCTTAAATAAGTTTCGCCGTTATACTTCACAAAGTTGTCACCATAAGCTAATTTACCAATACGCATATCAGTAGAGTGTCTCATTTCGTGATTTACAACTTCTCTTTCTTCAGCACTACCAGGTACTATATTTTCATTTATAAATATACTACCATCCATATTAGCTTCACCCATAATACCTTCACCAAGCGGCTTTCTAATTACAGGTGTACCAGGTACTGAGGCGTCACCACCAGCTTCTTGACTAAATCTAAGTTTAGCACGTATGTTACCGTTTGTCATATAAGGTTTGTAACCTTTACCTAGTTTGTATGCCATTATCTTCTTTTGTTTGATGCTAATTTACCAAACTTTTGAGAATATGGCGTTACACCTTCTCTTTGTACTTTTTGTATTTTTATTGGATCTTCATAACCAGGTGTGAAAGATTTAGGATCTCTTTTAACTTTTCTTTTAGTTGCAATAGGTCCAACAGATTTTCTTTTCATTTTAAAAGGTGCTTTTTTCATCTTGTATTATCTTTTATCATATCATCAATAGCTTTATTATAAACTTTATCCGTATATGATTTGTTGTTAAAAAAAGTACTACGCTCAGATATAGGTAAATCTTCTTCACCTAGTAATACTCTATATATTCTACTTATAAGCTGAGAACATTTAAACGATGTTTTAAACACTGAGTATTTAATTGTTGTTCTGTTACGATGTCTCCAAGCTTCAATCCAACCATCGCGCCTTAATCGTTCCCATCTGTTTTTATCCCATGAGTAAGTGTATGTACCGTCGATAAATTCTTGTCGTGTAAATCTTTTTTTACAATCTAAATAAATTAAAAGTTCTAAGTCTGCGTCTTTTAACCCGTAAGTTTTACAGGCCCATTTTCTAACGAGCCTGTAATACTTAAGGATATTCATGTCACGCAAATCTTGCGCGGTTAATCTCAATTTAAGATTACGGAGTTACGTCAAGCGTAATTGCACCGCAAGCAGTGATACCAACGTGAACATACACACTGTTAGCGTCATCAGCTATAACGTGTAAGCCATCAGCGTGAGGTCCTTTGTTAATTTCAGCTATAATAGCTTTAACAACATTTTCTTCTTCACCAGCTGTAACTGTTAAAGCAACGTTACTTACTATATCATCTTGAGAGCCAAAATAACAAGTAACAGCAGTACCAGCAGCATCAATAGCTATAAGATCTTTTACAGGAAAAGCACTAGCGTCATCTGCTCCTGTTTGAAAATACATCATTTGCATAATTGTAATTTTTTATTTGTTAATAATTAGTTTAATTTATGATTTTAAGTTTAAGGGTTTTAGTTTATGGTTTAGGTTTAATCTATTAATACTACGTCAACTGAACGTATAACGTAATACAATATGTCTTTATACTGAACACCGTGGCCTGCGTGTTTATCGTAATACACGACGTCGTTGCTTTTTATACCTTCGACTAGATTACCTACAGAAATTACTTTCGCTTTAGTGTATCTATTGTCTTGATCGGTATCTTCTGTTACGATAAGGCCTGCCACTTTTTTT
>Ga0209348_1000177_pt1 | contig 37310 bp, 51 predicted proteins | sample ETNvirenome_2_30_FD_184065 | JGI IMG/M metagenome (GOLD analysis project Ga0209348, IMG submission 184065) | Marine viral communities from the Pacific Ocean - ETNP_2_30 (SPAdes) (version 2) | ecosystem: Environmental > Aquatic > Marine > Oceanic | place: Pacific Ocean | collected 2013-06-22 | reverse complement strand
GTTTCAATAATAATTCCATTGGGAAGAATGAAGTCAGGAGTATAAGTGCTAAGTCGCTCGTACTCAATGACTAAAGATTCGTATGTATACTTTATACCACAGCGTCTTAGTTGTGATGCTATTCTCTGTTCAAATCCAGACCTAAAAGTCTGCTTTGATAATGTCTTGTTCTTCTTCTTCTTCCGCATCAAAAGCTTGGTCAAGGGTTTCACCTCCGTTAACATATCCTCCTTCAACTTCAGTGAAGCCAAAAGATTCTGCTGCTTGACTGGATAGTTCTCCATCTGCCAACTCAATTACTTGAACAGCCAATAACTCTAGTGAAACACCTACTCCCAACAACGGAGAGAACCAAGTTTTAGGTCTTACATTTAAGCGTATCTTCGACCCGCCTCTAATAATTACTGACCTGTCCCAAGGATTTCCTTTAGAATCAAAAAGACCCAGTGATTTTGTGTACTCAACACCGTCCTTACGCTTACCATTGACTGGTTTCAACTTAGCTTTCAATACATAAGTATCTCCCTCTAATTCTATAGGTAATTCATAAGTCTTTACTTTCTTACCAGACTCCTCCGCTTGTTCCTTTTGTTTATTTTTTAGAATAGGTTCTAGCTTTTTGATGATAGCCTTTCCTTGTTCTTTTGTTAATATAATATTACAGCTATACTCACCTCCTTCTCCCCACTTTGTACTTGGATTGTTAACCCAAGGATATTGAGCAATACCTATATCTGTTGTTATTGATTCTTCTCTCTTTCTCGATTTTATTGCCATTGTTTTTTTATGTTTTATATTTATGAGAATATATACTGGCAGTCGTTGAGTGCCGACACATCTAATGTGCCAAGTTCTGGGCTGTCTTCCAGTGTACAATCTCGTTGTGCCTCTACCTCATCCTTGAACTTTTTAATGAGGTCAGTGCTAAAATGTACTTCATAAATCTCTCTTAATTGTTGGTGCATCTTCGGTGCGTTCGGACTTTGCGTTGCAAAGCTATCATGTATACTTGCAATAGAATAATTACTTTTGCAAGCTAATTCCATCATCACACTTGCGTCAATACTATGAATAAAGTTAGGTACAATAGCTCTTGCCATTCTCTTACTGCTAACACCTGTTTGTTTGTTATTAAAAGTAAGAATAGTGTTTTGCATATTAAGAATGCTATTTACTTTGACTAGTGTTTGATCGTACAAAGCCTGTACAATTTCCAGTCCAAAAGGAGTAGTCCAAGACAAAGCTTTATCTGTCCTTGCTACTCTTTTAAACCACTTCATCAATTCAATGTGTGGTTCTATAAGCTTGTTCGCTTTGTCGTTAATTAAAGAAGCAAGGTAAATCATAGCGTTGTTAAAATCCTGCTTACTAAATGGACTGCCTAGTCCCTCTTTCAATCTTTTAGAAACAGCTTCTTCAAGTGCATCTTTACTTGTATACCCATTCATACCAAACGGTTTACACATTACTATCTTCTTGGTGAAGCTGCGGTCTATTCCAAACTTTAACCAGTCGCCAGCTAAACTGTTCTTACTCTTATCTTTCATCAGTTTATCGTGCACTTGATCTGCTACTTTTTGGTATATATCTTGTGGTTTCTGGTCAGGTAAAAGATTAACATATTTTCCTGATTCCATATCTCTTGTAAGCAAAGATAAAATCTGTATTCCATTACAACTCGCATCCATATGGCAAGGTAACCTAGTTTCAAAACCCCATCCGTGCTTCTTAAAAGCTCCATATTCAAAACAAAAGTGTATAAAAGCCCAAGGATCACTCGCTGATTGCCACCAGTTATTCTCACAAGGATCATCAGCACATTCAAGGATCAACTTTTCCTTTTGTTCTATCCAAGCTAATCTTTTCTCGTAGCTGCCCTTCATTCCAAACACATTAGCTCCGTGAATCCTTAACCATCTACTGTCTTCATCGTTGTTGATAGGCACTCCTTCAGAAAATTGTAAAGCACTCCTTCCAAAATCACATGATTGTGGGTTTACATAGCTAGGTATTGAATACACTCTTCCTCTGTAATCCATTTGATAAGGAAAGTAGAACTTATCCATATCAGCGTAGCGTTTTGCTATGTTAAGTATCTTTAAACAACGCATTCGTTGTCCGTTACTCCGTAAATTGAACTCATAGATTGCTCTTTGCTTACGCTTCCATTCAGTGAATCCTTCTGGGTCTCTGTCTGCTAAGTCAGGTATAACATCAAGAGGTTCTAACAATTCGCTCTTCTCCATCCCTCCTATACTTAAGTCCCTGGACCACGCCCAGTTCATAAGGTTTAACATCTTAGGATTGATCTTCCAAGCTACTCGTTGCAATCGGTTGAGAGGCTCATAAGCTACGGACAAGTCACGATGTTTTATGCCATCGTTATTCTTTATCTTCATGATAGGCAAGGTAGGAAGTCCCTCACTATTATATCCTCCTCCATAGTTAGATACCCAGTCAATAGGAGGCTCAGGTGTAGCTAAATAGAACGGACGGATAACTTCACAATTCTTATCGTATTTATTAACCCATGCGTACAGATCTTTGTTGGGTACTATAGCTTTGCGTTTCGTGCTGCCCATCGAAGTCTTAACTTTAACATGAAATAAATTAGTTTGCATCCTTATCAGTTCAATAAGCCAAGAACCCAGCATGATCTTGTTACGCTTACTCCATAGTTCAAATCTCTGATACCTTCCCTGTTTGTGGTATTTCCTTTCTTTGTCCCAGAATTTATTCACAAATCTATTTCTTGTAAGAACATCCTTTTGATCGTGCTTTAATAATAACCAGTCACTCTGAGTTACATATTCTTTAAAATAGCGGACTCTTACTTCATCTTCCAAAGCTTTAGCCACATGAAAAGAAGCTTCGGATATGTAAGGTTCTTTGGGTAAAATATCAAACAATACTTTCACACCCAAAAACGCTACCACATCAGGTTCCAAGTCCCATATAAAAGGCAACCAAACAGGTACAGGTGCGTTAGGTCTAAGGTTATCTTCAAAAAATTTATGTATCGCTTGTTCAATAGGAATATGTACTTCCCTTCCTAATTTTTTATAAGCAGGTAATTCTGAGTTATATCCTTGTTTCTTATATATTTCTTGGGCTTTTCTATATCGAGCTTTTCCCCATTGAATCATTAAAGATATCATTGTTTCTTTTCGTTGTATAAATTTATCTTTTCAATCGCTTCCTTATTTCCAAAATAAAATTCACGAAAAGTTTGAGGACGGACACGCAATTCTTTTGTTCGAATAATATTTCCGTATTTATCATAACCTAACTTAGTGTTACTCCAAAATTTTTCATATGCTTCAGCTACTTCAAAGGCAAGTGATTGACTAATAACCTCGTTGCAATCGTAATCTTCTAGGCTACTCATCATCTTTTTCTTCTAAGCTATCTAAAATATCTTGTTCTCTTTTGGCTTTAGCTAGGGTCATAGGATCGGGTTCAAGTTCGTCATCGCATTCTTCAATCTCAGGTGCATCGTGCCAGTATTTATTCTCCATTGTTATACTCCTCCAGTAACTTTTGTAAGGACAGGTAAAGGTCAAAGTATTTATGGTTGGGATCAAGCACACCTTTAAAGTGCTCGGTCATTATGTAGTGCATGGTTTCTTCTATCATAATTCTTCCTCGTAATAAGTTTTACCATCGTGTCTTTCATGTGTCGCTATGTGTCCAATGTGATTAACAAAATGATGCGGTGGACAATAACAAAAAGTATCTTCATCACCATGAATGACAGACCATATCTGATCATCGTCAAAACCGTGATCTTTAGCGTCTTGCCAACTGTCAAAGTAATCGCCATTCGGTTTTTTAATCTCCTCAAAAGGGAACTCTTTAAAATGTGTTGTCATAATTCGGTTATTGGTTGGTTTATTTTGGTTCATTATATAGAAAGCCAAGTGAGATCAAGACAATAAGGGCGAACATTAAAAGCATTTCTAGGCTCATTTTGTTGCCTCCTTTGCGTGTGTAAATTTCATGCCTAACATCTTTGCCAAGGTAAACCCAGTTTTACTAGCCTCTTCTGCACTTCGTGCTTCTACCTCGCTTATCGCTCGTTGTTTAACAATGCCACTCGGTAAGGTATGATCTGCAAATAGTTGGTAGTTCTTTAATGGCTTTCTGTGTTTCTTTCTTATTTTCATAGTTTGGTTTTATTATTTAATTTCTTTAGTTCCTTCAATACTGATTTATATTGCTCAATCTTTTCCTCATGGCTACTCGCTCGCCCAGTAAACAGGTGCGGTAAATCTTTCATATGCCATTGTATGTATACCTCTTTGTAATCGCTAACAATTTTGTAAACGAAAGCAGTATTATCTATGTATTCGGTTACACTCATTTAATATATTCTCTCTCTTCTTTATTTCCATTTTTATTATAACTAAATAAATATTGTTCTCTGCCTGTGTCTATTGAATGATACTGAAAGTCTTTAGTAGGTGGATCAACTGCATAGCAAGCAACATCCCAAGACCATGTGCTAGGATCAGTATATTCATACTCTCCCGAACCATCTTGTTTATATATGCACCACTCGTCTCCACAATAAATATTATAATCTATATAATTATCATCTCCTAAATCATAACTATTCCAATAGTCAAAGTTATCTCCTTCAGTTTTAACTTCGGGGTTGGATTCAACTTTTTTAATATGCTCTAAGGCTAAATCAATAATTGCTACCGCAACTTCTTTGGGAGCTTTCCATCTTTCGAGTTTCATAGTGTTTTTATGCTTTGGTTATATCTTTTATTAATCGAGTTGTTGCAAAGTTGTTAATATGAACACATTGGTTACCTTGCAAGCTTGTAAAGACAAGCACAACTTTTCCTTTTAACTTGTCCCCATTATTATCTTTAAAGATAACGATATCATTTTCTTTTATTTTCATAGTTATTTTATTTTCTTTCTATGTTTTTAATCGCCAGTTGTCCAACCTGTGTAATACGCATTGTTATTAAGCCACTTTATCAGTTCTTTTTTAGTTGTCGGTATATATTCAGTTTCTACTTCATCGCATGCCAGCCCACTATCTCCTGCATTTTCTTCGTAAAACTTTAACGCCTTTTTAGCTTTTCTTTTCGCTTCAAGCTTGTTTGCGTAATAGTGTTTTCTTCCATCTTCTAGTGTTATGTATATTTTCATAGTGTTAATCTTTTTCTTTCTATTAGTTTGGTTATAGGCTACACATAAATATTAAAATAGCCCATGTTGCAAGAACAATTACTGGTGATATAATCCATATAGTTATCTGTTCCTTTTTGCTTGGTTTTAGTGATGTGAATAGCTCGTCTATATCGGTTTGATTGATTGGTTTTTTCATGTCGGTTGAATTTATTGGTTATTGGTTAAAATTAAATTTCCCACGGTTTTACGCCCCTCCTAATATGTCTATACACTCTTTTTAAGTGCTCCCATGAATATGTTGCGAATCCCCATTTAGGGTCATGAATTTTATTATACATGAAGTTGAAAGCAGAACTCTCAAACTCACCTTTATATGACCTGATTTTGCCAGAATTAAAAGTAAGTTTTTTTCTTTGTTCTGCTTCCTTGAAGTTATGCCCTAAGTAAGATTCAATAATTATATCTACCATATGAACTCGAACATCTGCATATATTCTATTATGTTTGTCTTTTAACTTTTCCATTTAAAACCTTTATTCCAAACTAAAATATTGATTGATTGCCCTTTATACTTAAAATTTTTGTGGTAAGTGTATTTATTCTTCATATTATGCCACCTTTCTCTTCACTTTCCTCGAAAGGAATACCATTTATTAAAAAATCGCTCATTCTGTTTCTCCTTCCACTCTGTCCAAGATTGCACGCAAGTTATCTCTTTCGAGATCCGCACAACTATCGCCCTCCATGATCATTACAGTAAGCAATTTCTCAAAGAGTTTGCACTGCTCTAATAGCAAAGAATATCTATCGGTCTCCTTTGTTGCATTTTCTATGTCGGAATGATTGCTTGGTTTTTTCATAGTGTTTAAAAGTTATTTATTAATAATTGTTTTATTTGCTCAGTGGTTTGTCGGTCTCTTAAAGCTTGCCTTATTTCCTCGTTTTCTAAGGCTATATCAGGATGAATAAGTAAGCTGTTACAAAGTAGGATAAATGTTGATTCTCTCATCTTACAAACACCTTTCCACCATGTGACCAAGTTCCTAAATCTCTGGACTTGTGGATTTTATACCAGTCGACATTTTGTAGTTCTTTATGTCCTCCTTTAATGCCACAAGCCACATTAAATAATGTGTGCGGAATTCTACACCAGTTAATCGCAAACCTCATTTTATTATCATCATCGAGGCTCTTCATCCAGTTATGTGTCTCTGTAGTTTTATCTTTATTCATATCTATATATATTATTATTGGTTATTGGTTACTTATTGCTTGCTCAATTGCCCTTTTCTTTTTACTTCCATGAGGATTAATCCAAATCGATTTTGCACCAATACGATTACCTTTGCAAAGCTGACACTGCTCGCAAGATAAGCCCCGACTATCGGCAAGACATTCTATCGTATTTTTGGGTTGAGTCGGGCTTACATGAAAATATCTTAAATTCTTTTCCTTTGCTCTCCTTACACTATCGTTAGTCTCAGTCGATGCCATGAAATAATTCCCATAAGCTTGTGCTTTTTGTTTAGACATCTCTTTCCAATCGTGAAAATATCCAGTCCATCCGTCACATGATTCTGTAATCATCTTAACAATAGATAAAGGTATCAAAGACGGATTACCATAAGCTCCAAATCGAACTTTGCGTCCATTAAATACGCTATCATAAAGAAAAGGATCAAGTTTAGGATATTTATTTGCTTTATATGCTTTCCATATCGAGTTTGGTGCTTGTCCAACATTAACATAGCAACCATTCCCACTAGCAAACTTGCAACCCGTGCAAATAGTACTAGCATCTAAACCACTTTTAACGCCGTCAACTGGGCTATGATCAGCCAATAAAATCCACAATTGAATCATATTACCTGTCTTGCGATTGGATGTTTTAAGGGTAGCTATTACGGCATATTTAGAGCCGTTCTTTGTCCCCTCATATATTAAAAAGCCGTTTGGTTTCATATTGGTTAAAGTAAATTGGTTTTATTGAATCTTTGCATTGTTGCAAGAATAAATTTCTTAGGCTGTCTTTGCCAGTTTGTCACAGCATAGCCATCAATTAGTTGTCGTTGGTAAAAGTGATAACAAGTTGATTGTTTGAATTGCACCATTTTTGAAGCATTGAATGGGCATTGAATGGAAATTATGTTTTTCATAATGTTTTTATTTTCTATTTGATGGTTGTTTGGTTAAGATTCCATATTGCTTGTTTGTATACTGATTTTCTCTGTGGTTTCTATCCAAATCGTAGCCCCACAAGCTAAAGGAGAATCGGGAGCATAACAAAGTCTGACATTGTCTCCGATCATGATATGATTAGCTTTGACATTGTCTTTAGTTGTTTTGATCGTCAGCACTGAGTCATTAGCTCCAGTCTTTTTATTGGCTTTGATGACATGCTGATTAACATGTATCCTTTTAATGTATCCTTGTTGAAGTTCTTTGCTCATAGTTTTTTTATTTTATAGTTCAAATCCTACAAAGAAAAAGCCACGATCTTCTTTTGCTAATTTAATTGTCATTTTATAATCTCTATAGTTTAAACTTTGCATTAACTTCTTTATCGATCCGATTGCTTTTGCTTTTGTAGGATAAAATTTAAGCGTAGAGTAACCTTTTTTGCTTTGGTTTAGTTCATAAACATTTTGATTAGAACCACGCCATACAAAACCATCATAAGGATTTCTTAAGTCTGTATTATCAATTAATTTCACTTCACTTTTAAAATCGATCTGATTGTTTAGGGTCATTCTTGTAATGATATAAGTTGAACTTCCGTCATCATTTCTTGTTACTTCTAAAATTTGATCTACTTTAGAGAATGAATCTCTGAAGGGTTTTACTTTGGTAATTATTTTCATGTGTTTTCTATCATTTTATTATTGGTTGTAATTAATAAACTTGGTTTGATTTCAACTATATCATCACTGTCAATAGCCCTATTTATAAAATCAGTAGATAAAGTGTTAATAATCAATAAGATAAAAAATATAAAAAAAGTTTTAAAGATATAGTTTTTTTAAAGTTAAAGCGAAAACATTTGTTGTAAAGTTATGCTTGGTAATACTTTATGAAAAGATTAAAGGATGATTTGTAGTGTTTAAGCGGTGTTCAATAGACTTTGACTAATCAAAGTAGAGAACTTGATTGATAGTGAATAAAGACTTTGACTAGTACTTGTTACAAACTTTGATTAATCAAAATAAACGAAAAAAGAAATACAAATTTACAAGTGAAGTAAAGACATCATGACGTCATGCTTTCAAGATGTCATTACATCAATAACATTATCTTAATGCAAACTACTTGCAATAACGATAGATTATTACCTAAGTCGTTGATGATCAGTAATTAGACATAATCAGTATTGTACGAATTATTTTTATAAGTACATTGATTACCAGAGATTTATGAAAATACATTTTAACAATATTTTACAATATGCCGCCATATACTTATTTTTATAGGGTGGCATAGGGGTATTTTACGGTGTTGTATATAGCGTAACCCCCTCAAATTTTTTCAACTAAAATTAAAATCTAATAGCCTCAAACTACTGTTCATCATCTTCGTTATCTTCTTCTAAGTCAAAGTCTGGATCAAACTCTATAACACTGGTGGCTAATAAGTCGTATTTAACGAACTCCAAAACTCCTATGATTGTTTGGTCATTCAATTCAAACTCCCTTTTATAGCGGTTTATTAAGTTACACAAGTCGTTGGTTAATAAGTCTGTCTGAGTATCTATGTCCATAATGTTAAATTTTAGGCTTTACAAATCTGAAAATCGTTTATAATGTTTATCAAGGGAAACCTCAAAGTATATTCCTTAAAACAATAAGGTCTTACAAGAATAATAGCGACTTAAAATAAAGAAGTCGATACTTCGTTCTTCTCCTTCTTATCTTGTAATAACAAGAAGACCCTGTCCTTTAAACACCTTTTTAATAATAAAAACTTTTAAGGATAGATGTGTCTAAAGACCAAAACATATTAATTGTCAGGGTCAGGGTTATATAGTATTTATGTATTTAAACTAACTATCGGAGCACCTATATTAATCACAAAGATTTGTTAATAAGGAGTAGCGTAGCTACGACCAAAGCATGACTTTAGGACCTTTAAGACTTCTCTTATGAAAGCTATCAGTAAAGGATGTTAATTCTTTATCAATTAGTTCTTGTTTTCTAAGGTTAATGTTATTATCAACATCTTGGTTCATTTGTTCTACCCAATAGTTAACAGCAATAGAAAGAGCATCTAATCTATCATCATGGTTAAGACTACCTTTATCTTTTGTTATACGACTAAGTTGATAGAACAACATATACTTAGCTTGATGTTCTATAGAATATCCTTGAGCACTCTTATAGTCATGTTGAACAACAGAAGGATCAATAATAAGTTTATGTTGATTAAGAACAGGTTCAAGGACATCAATGATTCTAAGTTCTTTTTGTTTAGAGTGTCTTACTTCTTCAACAGAACAGGGATAGGAAGTCATAAGTAAAGGTTTAAGGAGTTCCATGAACATACCATCACCAAAGTTAGACTCTATGATAATTTTGTTAACCTTGTTAGACTTGGCTATGTGTACTAGTTGTTTAAGTGTTTGATCATCATAACCACCTTTTAGACCACCAGCTTCAGGAACAAAGAGTTGACCGTTAAGCATTTTAACCACAGCAAAGCCTGTTTCATCCTTTCCTCTACCACTAGGGTCAATAGAAAGAACAGACCCAGTATACTGAACCATATCACCAATAGTCTTAGAAGGTCTGTGATATCGATCCCCACCTAGTCCTACATTAGGAAGGTCTTTATTTTCGTTATCAGGATCACTGGACCATATAATCTTCTCAGGGGCTAAGTCGTTATCAATATCTGTTATAATCAGATCGTTTATCTTTAGTGGGTATCTATCAGCGTCAGATAGCCTGGGATTAAGCATGAACTGTAAAGCATACCCAGTACGACCATAAGACAGCTTACGCTCTTCTAAGTCCATATCAGAGAACCTAAGAGGTTCTGTAGTGTGTCCTACTGTCTCTTCTGTTATCTGTTCAGTAATAAAAGGGGCTATGTCATTATCATAGTTCTTTAACACTAAGTCTTCTTGTGGATACTCAGAGGTCCATATACGAGCGTCATAGCCTCTCTCACGGAGTTTGTTATAAATACTGTCTTCGCACTGAGGTGTACCTAGAAATAGAATCCTAGAGGTGTCTAAGGGTTTTATAATGGCTTCAAACTCTTTTACTTGTTCATCAAGCTTATCTCTCATGCCTTGAGTAGCAGAGTTGTTGGGTACTTCTATATCATCAGCAATGATTATATCTGCACGAGAACCTGTTAACTGAGAGGATATACCTAGTGACTTAACAGAAGGAGCGTGAGCAGCTGGAGCAGGTCCTACATCAAAAGCTATCTTAGAGAACCTTTGATCACCTTTTGGTATGAGTCCTTGAAGAACAGGAATGTCGTGTATGATTTTTAAGGTAAAAGTAGAGAAGTCATCCGCTCTGTTTTTAGAAGCAGATACAACGAGTATATTCTTAGTAGGGTCTAGTAGGAGTTGATGAACAGCATAAGCTGAACATATCCAGGACTTACCCACACCTCTAAAAGCCATGATTAACGATCTTTTAGGACCGTGTTGCATAAAGTCAGCTATGTCGTATTGTAAAGCTGTAGGATCAGGTAGGTTCAAATGTTTCCAAACTACATATAAGAAGTTACGGAAGTCCTTGAGTTGTTTAAGCTTTTCAATACTCATAAACTTATTTGTTATTAGTATTTTACTTTTTCTCCACCGATAAAATAATTAGGATGGCTTTTTAGTTTTTCAGGAACATCTATTCGGGGAATGCTAATGTATTCATTGAAATAAAACTTAAACGCATCTTCATCATTATTCTTCATTGCCTCTCTGATTTCGTGAAGATAAAGTAATTCAAGTTCTTTATTTTTTCTATCTTCAGCTAAAAGTTTTATATTACTTTTGTCCTGCCATATCTGAAATTCATCTTTAGAAGTGCAACCAGCAAATAATAACGACAGGATTAACCATTTCACATCAACATTTCCATCGTTTTAATGTACTGTATATCATGAACCAACTCTCTCTTTCGGTGTTGTTGTTACTTTGTAATTACTTTTTCTTCAGGACTTTCTTCAAAAGGTAAGACTTCTCCTAGTAGATCATTAAGTGGAGTATCTTTACCACTCATAAGAACTACATCGTTATCTTTTAAATGTTGTCTGGCACAGTTAAGTAAAGCAGGATTATACTCTTCAGTTGCATTCATTAATTGAATACCTTTACTTAAAGTATCTGTTAAAAGGATGTGTAAGTTACCTAATTCTTCTCTTGTTTTCATAAATTGTTAACACTTCCACCTTCTGAGAGCTAAAGCTTTTCTTGTAGGTCTACCTTTAGAATCTTTCATTGGTCCTTTTACTCCTGACATTCTAGCACAGAAGGAACGCTTTCTAGGACCACCACCAGGTTGAGGAGCTTTTAAGTTAGAACCAGTAGCTCTGTTATACTTAGCCCTGCCTTTTGCAGTGAGACCTCCTTTACGGCTTTTCTCACCTCTACCCAGAGACAGTGACACTCCCTTACGCTTCATTATTTCTTTTTCTTCTTAATCGACATACCTCTACGCTTTAGCGTTATGATATCAGCTTGTGTAATCTTTTTTTTATCTCCTGCAACTGCTGCAAGTTTCTTTTGTTTAGGTGTATATTTACTATATGGCATTTTTCTTTTTATCCTTCTTCTTTTTAATTGTTAAGTTCTTTCGTTTTTTCATAGGAGGTCTTCCTACTTTTGATCCGTATGTTCCTTTTCCGTATGGCATAATATTAACCTTTCTTTATTTTAAGTGAAACTCTTGCTGCTGGTGTGTTACTAACAAATTGTTTACCTTTAGCACCTGCTTTCTTTTTCTTTTTTGCTGTAGCTGCTCGTTGTGATTTGCTTAAAGAATTCATCTTGCTTTTAGGTAAACACCTATCAGGATTCTTTTTGTTCTTAGAAGTACCACAAGGACCGCCATCACTACCATCAGCTTTAACTCTTCTCCAGTTCTGTGCTCTCCATTTAGCTAACTCACCCATAACTACTTCTTCTTTTTGATAGATAGTTTACGCTTCTTACCCTTACCGTACTTAGGGTCTTTGCAATATTTAGAAGCAGCCATGTTAGCGTAAGCAGAAGGATACTTATCAAATGTGCGTTTAGCCCAAGCTATTCCTTTTGGACATATCTTACTCATCGTTTCATTAATATTTCCATCATTCTATCCAGTTTACCGTTAATTTCTTTAACAGTGGTTTCAAGACCACTCATACGATTTTCCACCGCAGTGTCTCGTTCTCGTTGACTAGCGAGTTCCACTTCAATTCTTGTCAATCGTTCTTCATCTTTTTCCAGTCGATCTGTAAGCTTTTTAATCATCCAACCAATTACTCCTAGTATAACAGCTAGAGCAGTATCAAGAAAGTGTGATAATTGTTCTGGCATTGTATGTTATAAAGCTGAAATTATAAAGGCGAATAACTCGTTGTATCTAACTCCTAACTTAGGACCAGATGTTTCAATAACAGCATAATCATTACAATCTAAACCTTCCTCGGTAAAAGCTGTTTGTACTTCTTGTGCGTTGACACCTACATGAATTTTAGAAATGTTGTTTTGTACTTCTTCGATAAACTTAAACTTTCTAATTAAACTTTTTAATCTTACAGCAACCCTTCTTTCAGCTTCGTTTAAAGTATTAATATCTTGTTTAAGAGTCTGATCTGAAGTTAAAACTACACCGTTAGCAGAAACAGTGCCAGGAACTGAAAGGTTACCAGAAGAATTAAAAGCCATAGATTTAAAACCACTCGAACCGTCACTAATAGTAAAACCCATTTGATTAGATGCTGGTTGAAATTGAAGAAAACCTTCGTCAACACTATTACTGGGAGAACTAAATTTTATTTGATTAGCACCTGCTGCTGTAGTGTTAGATATAGTTATAGAATCAATTACACCACTCGCATTTTTAGAAATAGAAACAGTGCCACCTACTCCAATTACATTGGTGCTATCATTAACACTAAATACTGAGTCCGTATCGCTTATTTTAGCTGCCGTTACAGCGTTATCAGCTATCGTAAGAGCAGTATCACCTGTAACATCTCCTGTGTGTGTGGCATTAGTAACCTTTGCAGTATTTGCTGTTACAGCAGAGTTATTAGCCACTTCAGTATCAAAGTCTGTAATGTTAGAAGCTGTGTGAGTATGTGAAGCAGCAGCAAAAGCAGTAGCCTCTTGACCGTCTAACAAGTCAGCATCCAATCCACTACCTGTACCGTCAACAGTTTTTAAAGAAGTAAGTATTTCAGAGGCTGTAGGAGAAGCACTACCGTTAGCAGCAGCTGTAATTCTTCCTTGTTGGTCTACTGTTATATTAGCGTTAGTATAAGCAGCAGGAGTAACAGCAGTGTGAGCTAGTTTATCAGCAGTAACTGCATCATCAGCAATATTAGCAGTATCTATTGGACCACCTGCTGTACCTGTAGCTAAAGTAGTAGCTATCTGAGCATCTACATAAGTCTTGTTAGTAGCGTGGCTGCCATTAGTAGGATCAGAGGATGGAAGTGTCAAAGCACCAGTCATCGTATCTCCTGCCTTATCTACTTTCAAAGCGTCAGCAGCAATCCTAGCGGTTTCTTCAGTGTCTACATCAGCAATTCTAGCTGTTCTTTCAGTTGTAATCTCAGTGTCTACATAGTTCTTAGTGGCAGCGTCTTGTGCTGAGGTAGGATCAGCTACATCTACAATCTTAGCTAAGTCAGCTTCAAAGTTACCACTGCTGTTCTTAGTCATTGTGTTCTTACCGCTGCCTTCTTCTATCTCTTCGTTCAGATATAAGTTGTGCAAGTAAGCACGGTCTAGTTCTACTTCAGTGAGTACACTACCATTCTCAAAGTCTACAAGAGCAATATTAGAAGCACTATCTCTTTTAATTCTTATTCTAGCACCAGTTTCAGGAGCAGTAGTAAATCTGATAAGAGTAGAGGGAGATGTTATAATAGTGTAATCTCCTGTGGAAACAGTGTAAAACTTACCTCCTGGTGAACTGCCTGTTGAATCGTCTAGCTGTACAACCACATGAGTGTCATCAAGATAAGGGAAAGAGAAGGCAAAGTCTGTCTGACTTGCTGAAACTGTGTAGTCTACATATGTATTAGCCATGATAATCTATTATTAGTTTATTTGTTGTAAAAGTTCAAGCACATCTTCTCGTTGCATCCCACCTCTTAAACCTGCTCTAGCTTTTAAGGCTTTATTATACTGAGAAGCTAACTCAGGAAACTCGGTTAACATTTGTTTTTTAGCTTCCTTTTTATACCTTCTTAATACTTTATTTATTTCTTCTATTCGTGGGCTAGGAAAACCAGGTTCAGATGTTTGTTCTAATTTTTGATAAGGTCTGCTTTTTATAAGTTTTTGTAAAGAAGTGCGTAAAGTTCTGCCTCCTATTTTTACATCTTTTAACAGTTCCGCTTGCCTATCGTAAGCTGTTTGTCCTGAAGCATTTTCATGGTCTATTAAGTTTATTTGACCTCCTAAATTAGGAGAGGAAGGTCTAAAAGCATGGTTTAAGTTTGCCATTTCAGTTAACACAGGATCATCTTTAACAGAAGACATAATAATAGGATTTATAAAACCTGTACCCATCCACTGCTCTGCTATATATTCTTCTCCTAATAGATTTCTTTTCTTATCTAAACCACCTCTTGCTCCTAACTTTTTAGCAAAAGCATCTCCCATTGATCTGACCTCTTTTAGAGATTGAGTATCATAGTCTGCCATTTGAGATATAATATTAGGAACAAAAGATGAAGCGAAGTTCCTGCCAAATCTAGCCATATATCTATCAGGATCACTCAAAGCATCAGTTGCACTTTGAATACCAGCTAAATAAGATTTATTAGTAGCATTCCTAGTAAAACTTAAAGTTAAAGCTAAAAACAATCTTTCTAAACCTGATTGATCAAAACCTTTAGGGTCTCTTACTCCTGCTTCTACAAGATCAGCTCCTACTCCTATCAATGTAGCTAAAGGGTCTAATCTTTGGTAGCTATAATAAGTATCTCCAATTTTAATACTGTAAGGTCTCCATCCAGTAGCCTCCAAGGCTTTCTTTTGTTTGGGGTCTCTAGGTCCACCTCCTGTTATATATTCTCTGTTGTTGAAAACTGTATCTATAAACACACCAGCAACTGTTACTGATGTCATCATTTTTCCCACAGCTTGTGAGCGTCTTACAGGGTCACCACTTTTAAGATCACTGATTAATCTTCCTCTTTCTTCTTTTAAAACAAATACACCAGGAGTTCTTTCAAAAGCGTATTTTAAAATATTAGTAGGAGTACGAACAAAAGGTAATACTAATCTTAACATAGGTAACTTACTGGTAGCATCTTGTAATACTTTACCTAATGTACCGTCTTGTAAATTTCTAGTAAAAGTTAAGTATTGAGCTTCGTCTAAAGCATACTGCATTAAAGCTGAATTTGTTTTATCAAAGTTATCTTTTGAATATTTAATAGCAAACTCATCACGGTCTGATCCTTTCAACCCCTTTTTATTGGCAGCCTCGACACCCTCTCTGTATAAACCTTCTTCAGAAGCAATCCGACCTCCTTCAGTAACAACACCTTCTAAAGTATTGTGTATGTGTTCAGCCAGTTTTTTAGGGTCTTTTATTCCTTGTTGTATACCAGACATCGCAGCTTTTAATCGAGCAGCCCTGCGATAAGACAGTTGTTTAAAAAACTCATCAGTAGTTAACAATAACCTACTAGGCAGACGAATAAAGTTACCAAAAGCATCTAAAGACTTCTTACTTGTAAGTCCCTTTTCGACTACCATACCACCTAGCTTGCTTTCTGCAATCCTCTCGCCTGTAATCGCCCCTTGCTTCCTGTCTGAAAAAGCTCTGTTTTGAGGGTCTAATAAGTTGTCATTCTGTTTAAAAGCTTTTTTAGCAAATTTAGCAGCTTCCCCCCACATCTGACCGTTAGACCAAGAAGCAAGAACAGCTTTAACCACAGATAAATTACCACTCGCTACTCCTCCTACAACAGCTTCTAATGTAGACATTACTTGCGTAAGTCCATTACCTATGATATTAACCATCTGTGTTCTAGGACCACTAAGAATCGCATTCATCCAGTATTCAGTAGGCATATCCAAGAAGTGTTTACCTTGTGCTTTCTTAGCTATCTTAAACATAGAAGCAAGCATTGAGTCAGAGTTTCCTTCGTCTATTGTTTCTTGTATTAATTTAACAAGTTTGTCAGGGTGCATACCTCCTGAAGCGTTTATAAAAGCATTTCTAATTCCTTCAATTTGTAAATCAGATTCGCTGAGACCTATCTTTCTTTTTCCGTAGTTTTCTCTTCTTGATCCTAGCAATAAACTACCTTCTCTTCCTAACCTTCTGTAAACATCAGCTACACTTAATAATTGTTGAAAATTATTTTTTAATTTAGCAACAGCAGCCGTGCCTCCTCCAGCTCCTTCATACTCATTAACAGCGTTTTTAAGATTTTCAATAACACCATTAGCTTGGTCTCTTAAACTTTGTTGAACAATTCTAGCTTCAGATACTTTAGTGGCAGCGTCCTTACCTTCTTGTAACATTAGTCCTTGTTCAATCTCAGCGTCAATCTCAGTAATAGCACCCTCTACGGTTACTTTATCAGGATTAGCTTCGTAGTATTTCTCTAGTAAATCTTTCAGTACAACAACATCACCGTCAGTCTCTAGTGCAAACTGTGGTAGTCTAGGCTTTACTTCACCTACCATAAGTGCTTCAGCATACCCTCTAAACTTATCAGGTATAGCACTGAGGAACTCATCCTCTTTACCTTTCTTAAAATCAGGAAGATCAGCAAATAATCTACCTCTCATATCTAAAGGTGCTTCTGCTCTCTTAGTTACATTACGCTGTTTAAGGAAGTCGTTAAATATCTTCTGCCTTTGGTCTATACCTAACTTAGATTTTAAAGAAGCAAACATATCCTTGAACATGATCGCTACTTCTTGTGCTATTCTTTTAAGTGTACCTGAAGGAGCTAAATCTTTCTCGTCTAACTTCTTTAAGAAAGCATCGGTCATCTCCTCTGCAAAGTATTCGTCTACATCTTTAAACCTATAGTTCTCAGATGTGTGTTTACCTTTAAGAAATCTTTCTAGTTCTTTAGGTATTGTTTTTTTAAGTAAGGAAGAAGGATCAACAGTGTCATCTAAATCAACACCAAAGCTTTTAATGTAATCTCTTCTAGCTTTATCGAACTGTTTAGTTAAAGAAGTAACATCTGTTTTAGGAAGATAACGACTAAGTCCATGCCAAAGCTCGTGGACCATAGTACGCTTAATACCACCCTCGTCTATAACAGACTGCCTTATTTGTAGTAGGTTATTACCAAAGTTATAACGACCAGCAGATGGTATCTTGTTAGTGACGGATAACGATACATCACCAAACAGACGCTTACCCATCACATCAATGAACTTTTCAACATCAGCTACATCTTGTGGGTCTGCTCCCTTTATAGGGAACTTCTTCATTAACCTATTCTTTAGAGTGTCAGCACCTTTAGGAATAATATCCATCATCCCTTCTTCTTCATAGGTCTTAAATGGACGAGGAACTCTTTCTACAGTAGCGTCAAAGTCTTCTAAAGTTTCGTCAAGTTCTTCTGCTCTTTCCTGTAGTTCTCTTTCTTCTGCTACTCTTACCCTATCCTTTACATCAGCAGTCCTAACATCACCTAACACACGAAGATCAGCTTCTTTACCTTCTATACGGTTTTTAAGCATAGATATTCTAGTCTCATCAACACCAGTTGCTTTACCTTCTTCTTTCTTCTTCAACAGTTCATCAAGCCTAGTTTTATCTTGGTCTAGTTCTTTTTGGATTAGGGATGTATCTTCCTTGAACTGAGGCATATCATCAAAAGCTTTACCACCTTCAAGAGTATCATTAACTACCTGTGCTTGTTGTTCAGCAGTGCCTCCTTCTTCTTTTACTTTTCTGCCTTTCTTTATAGCTTTCAGTCCTGATATAAAAGTACCTGCTACAGCTTCAAGACCGAGACCTTCCAACACATTCTTCATGCGTCCTTCTAGTTCTCCTTCATCTCCATCATAAGCTAAGAACTCAGTAACAGGATTCTGTAACTCAGGTACTTGTTGTATAAGATTAGACAGTCTAGCTTCTTGTCCGTTAAAGAAAGTAAAATCAGTGGCAGCACCAGCAACAACACCCTTAGTAACAGTACCTGCTTTAGCTAACGCACCTGCTCTACCTGCAAGACCAAACAAAGGAATGAAACCTGTAGCAAATTGTGATATACCTTCTACTGCACCACCTGCCATAGTTTTAGAAGTACCAAGGAATCTAGTATCATAATCAGGTAGTATATCAAAAGCCAAGTAATCAGCTAGGTTATACGCTCCTTGAACAGCACCCTCCATCCCACGAAAAGGAGCAGCAAGTATATCACCTGCATAATCAAAAAAATCGTTATCATCTTCCTGTGTGTTTTCTTCTGGTAGTGCCATAATTAATCAATTAGTAAAAAATCAGGTAGAGGATCAAACTCGCTCATGCCTTCTGAATCTATTAATTCTTGTAATTTCTCTTCATTAGTTAAAGGTCTGTACGAATCAGGAAAAGGTTTATAAGGTATGATTCCTCTTTTTCTAACTAATTTTTGCAATCTAATAAACTCAAAAAATTCTGTTTTTATTCCTGTCGCTTCTTTAACTCTTTGAATTATTTGTTTTCCTTGTTCTGTTTCAGCGTTGTCAATCTGTTCTTGAGTTAATAATACAAATTTATCTCTGTTAGGATCACCTATTAACTCACGAGGTTTAAAGGGAATCCCTGCATAAGTACGAGCAAAACCATCTTCATCTAAGTTTTCAAGAACATCTAAGGTAAAGACACCGTCCATTAATCTAATCGAATCAATATGCCTTTGTCTTGCTTCATCGTGTGTCATTGCTCCTATACCTACATATCTGTTAGTATCATATGAAAGTCTGGCAAATTCATTCGCTAAATCAGGTATATATTTTTTAATGTACTGTTTAGCTTTGTTAGAGTTTTCATCTTTAGGATCAGAACTTACCATTGAATACCAACCACCAGGATCAACTGCCATTCTTAACAATTCTTCAGGTTCTCCTTCAATGTCAACAGGTTGTAGTACTTCAGGTTTTTCAGCTGTAACCACAGTCTTAGGTTGGTTATCTTCTAAATCTGTAAAAATAGTTTTTAATTCTGCGTTTATTTTTGGTGCATTTTCTGTTAATAAAGTCGTAGCAAAAGCGTCTAACTGTTGAGCTGCTTCTTCTGTAGGAAGTCCTAACAGTTCATCTCTTTTGTTAGCTACTAAAAGATTAATTTCTGCTGCTTTTCTATTTTGGTACTCAATTATTTCAGGTTTATTTAATAAATCAGGATACTCAATACTTACTGCTTTAAATAAGTTTTGAAGATTAGAGTTAACTGATCTAGGGTGAGCTATTGTAGCTGCGTTTGTTATTAAAGTTTTAGTATAAGTATCAGCATCTCTTAAATCATCAGTTTGTATTCTATCTATTTCAGAAAGTAGATCACCTTTTTCAGCTTCAGTTAAATCCGTATTGTTTATAATCTCTCTTCTGTAATACTCAGCTAAATCACCTTTATTATCAAAAGTTTGGTCTTCAATAGTTGTTTGTTTATCAAGTTTTAATTTAGTTAAGTTTGTTTTAAAACTACCTGAAAAGTTTTGAATGTAATCTTGTTTATCTTCTTCTCTTCTATCATCAGCTAATTCAGCTCCTTTATCTATAATGTCTTGTAGTCTATTGTACTCCATTTCAGACATTTTAGCTGTGCCGAATTTTAAGTTTCCTTTAGCCCATAATAATAAACCGTCAGCTTGATCTTCCATTTCATCTGTAGCAGCCATTCTGTTCAATACGCTGGCTAATAAATCTCTTTGTTCTTTTGGAGTGTGAGCGTTTGTACCTCCCCAATCCCCCATTAAAGAATCACCTAGAGTTATTATATTACCTGAAGCATCTCTATCTACTTCAAAATTAAAATCACCTCTAATTAACTTCTCTCTTATCTGCTCGTTATCTGTATCTAGTAAGTTAAAAACTTTGTCATACATACTTGATCCAGTATTATATATGTTTTCCTGTCTCGCTTGTACTGATTCCTGTCTTTCGTAGTTAGCTACTGTTTCTCTTATTCTATTTTGAGTTGAAAAATCTAAACCTTGTTGGGCTATAAAAGAAGATTGTAAAGCTGGTGTTTTATCTATGAACTCTTGCCTTACTAGGCTAGCTCTTTCTACTAAATCTTCTGGATCGTTTTGTTGTGGATTTATTAAACGGTTTTCTACTTCAGATAATAAATCTCTACTAGCTAACTTACCTATCGCTTCTATCTTCCTCTTCTGATTAATAGGAGAAGTAAGCCAACTCATTGCCCCTTTTCTAGTTAGCTTATCAAACTCTCCTTCTGTCTTTTGAAGCATTGCTTGAATCTCTTCAGGACTCTTCCTTGATAACTCATCTTCAAATTGTTCTGCTTCTATGTCAGCTACCTGTGTGTACTTCTGCAATACAGGATTAACCTGTGATAACGAGTCAGCAAGGTCCATCAACTTATTCCTACCAGCTCTACGCTGACCTACACTGTATTGACCTGCCCTTTGAATAGTAGGTTGTAAACCTGGAACTGCATCACCTAACCCTCTTACTTGTACTCGTTCGTCCATTATCTTACTTCTGTTTTAGGTTCTTTCGTAGGTATCCTACTACCAATATCAAGTCCTGTCCTGTATCCACTAAGTCCACCACTAATAGCACCTAATCCTGCTGTAAGAAAGCTAGGTCTATCTATAGGTTGTTGAATACTTATAAGTCTTTGTTGGGAAGCTAGTCCTGCCTGTTCTAATCCTAATTGTGTGCCTAATCCACTTAACTCCTGTTGTCTAGTAACAGCTGCTCTATACCCTGCTTCCTGTCTAGTATAGTCATCCATCAAAGCCTGTACACTAGCACCAGCAACTCCTGCTTCCCCTGCTGAAACTCTTGCTCTAGCTAACGCTTCTCTTGACTTTCTGCTAACTTGTTCAAGCTCCCTTGCAGTAGCTTCTTGCTCTTGTGCTTGACGCATACGGATAGAGGACTGTTCCTGTAACGCTCTTTGTCTTTCCGCTGCTGCTGACTGTGCTTGAAAAGCTGCTTGTTGTTTAGCTTGTTGCCTTTGCCCAGCATACTGTAAACCCGAAGAAGCAGCACCTATCGCTGCACTTGTTGCTGCAATACCTGTAGCCGTAGCAGAAGCTGCTGACGCTCCAAGTGCTCCACCTAATGCTGCAAAAAAACACATAATAAATTACTTCCTCTCTATCTTAAATGACTTATAACCAGGATAATTGCAATCCTGAAAACTAGCACCCAACCAAGTTAACCACCTGACACTGAGTGTATTAGCTTCCATGACATAGTTTGTTAAGCAGTCAAATCCCTCCATCAAATCATCTACCCACTCTTGTGATTCCTTAACAAATTTCTTCTTTATCGTATAAAATTTCCTAGTGCCTAACAACCAAGCAACGCCTACATTTCCTCTGGGACTCACTCCAAAGCAAGCTAACAATCCGTCTTGATCCGTCTTGACGCTATAGCATTTACTACTTGATTCAAATGATCCGTACACAGCATCTCTAGGGTGGTGCATTAAACCTATACATTCCATTATATCTTCTTCTCGTAAATCCTCATATAACATAGGAGCATCAAGGTCTGCCATACTAGGTTCTATTCTAACCTCCATAGCGTTTACTCCTTGATATAATTGTTGATTCAAACTCTGCTGCTAACAGTTTCACTGGTAAAGCACTAGAAGATTTAATTTCGATAGTGGCATCATTGGGTTGAGCTTGAACAGCAAACTTAAAAAATCCAGTCTCAGGTGTGAATTTATTAAGAGTACTGACAGAAGCTAACAAAGCTGGGTTATAAGTGTAAGTGTAAGTGTCTCTAAATTTAGGTGTAACTTCTACATTAAAGTGTCCTGTGTCTGCATATTCAATACTACCGTTACGAATAGTTTGATAGGTATAATCAGATGCAGATCGACCACCTCTTTCTGTAGGTTGTTTTAAGTTCTGCTTAGAGAACCTGTATAACATATCGTATTCAAAACCCACAAAGAAGTCATATTGACTAATGTATTCATATCCATCAGGACTCCAAGCAGGAGCAGAATCTATAAGTCCAGCAGCATTGTTCCAGTAGGCAGTATTAGTAGGTAAGATGGAGGACGATGAAGTATGTCCTACCGTACAGAGGTACAATCCACCTTCGTAGGAAACAAAACTTGCAATGAGACCACTTACAGCTGCTCTAGTAGGGTCTGCATTATCTATAGTCAAAGTTCTTTTATTACCGTTTTTTGTATAGAAAGACATACCACTTTGAAACTTAAAACCATTAGCACCTACAATCAAACTGACATTACTAACAGTAGTACCGTTGATACTTAAAGTAGTTCCTGTTGGATACCAACCACCTAATCCTACATAAGAAGAATTACCATCTACTCTACCATCTAATAATAAAGAGTAGTCCTTGCCTGTGTCTGTTAATCCATTCTCCATCGGTATCTCCTCTAAGTAAGTACCGTCACTATCTGTGGTAATTACATACAAGGTAGACTCAATAAATTTAAAACTTATGACCTTCCTGGTAAAAGTAAAAGACATCCAGGAACTCTGTATCTTTTCTCTGCCTTGCCAAAAGTATTTATACAAAAACAATTTATTATAGTTAGAGTTTGATTGTACAACTATCATATTCTCAGCTGCACTTCCTTCCATCCTTACGATGTTAGAAGGGATGTATTTATTAACTTGTTCTGTTATCTCGGCAGCTCCGTAAGTCTCTGTGTTGTTGTCCACAGTGTACTCTAGTAATCCTTCAAAGTTATTCCTTTTAAAGTTAAAGTATATGTAACTACTTAATGCCAACGGTCTTATACTTTCTGATACATCGTACTCAGTAACTGGAGAGATAGTAACAGTCTTAGGTGTTAACAAATCTGCACCTCTTAATACAAACTGTGTCTTTGAAGAAAATAACATTAGCTTCTCTTGAAAAGCTTGTGCGTATTTAAGTAAGCTTATCTTAGTGTGTGATATTCCTACATCTATAGGAGCAGAGTCAAGTAACGATTGTGTTGTGGTCCTGAAGAAATTAAAATATTCATCTGCTTCTGAGAACACTACTGAGTCATCAGCAAGAAATCCTAGTCTGTTTTTAAAGAAGAAGATGTCATTAATTTTCTTACCTTTAAAGGAAGGAAGAGGGTTACTGTTGTCATCTCCTGAATTTCTATTTACCCAATCAACAACCTTTAAAGTAAACCCTGTAATTTTACCTGTAGATGGTGTAGGCACTAGTCTAACTGGCATGGTATCTTCGTCTAAAGCATTATCAATAAATTGACTATCGCCAGTAGCAGAACCGTCTTGAGTCCACCCTACTGTTTCTACCCAACTACCTTCTCCAAAATCTTCATTATCTTTAGTTTTAAACCTGACATAGTAATCATCTTGCTCTAACTCTGCATCTCCTATTATCTTAATTCTAAAACCATTATAACAATTAGTTGGTAGGTCTGTAATACTAGATACTTCTTTATAAATAACACCTAGTCCTTGATTCGCTAGTCCATCAGTAACTCTTACTTGAAAATCTTTGTTTAAAGAATTAGTTATTTTAATTACACTTCCTTTATGATCAACGGTAAAAGGAGTTCCAGCAACTGTTGAAAATGCCCAATTAGCTGTGTTAGCCGTTGATGTTACCCTAGATACATAATCAGAGTATAATGAGACATCAAGCCACTTACTGCCTGATACATAAAACTTATCACTGTACATCAGTTCAACTACAGTAATCTGTAAATCAGCAGTTGGTATAAGACCTGTAGATGCAAAGTTAGCTCCTATGTGTGTCAAATTAACTCCAGTTATCGTACCGCTAGAGTCTATGACAGCTTCTCCTTTTGCAGTCTCTGCTGGTCCCGACAACCCTGAAGATTGATTTATAGTTACTTCTACTTTGTAATCAGTTACCTCGCTATTAATAGGTTTAAGATAACCTGCTCCTCCGTTAGGGGAGCTGATTGAAACTGTATTCATCACATTAACAGTGCTTGCAGGAAATCTCGTGTTTAAACAAGCAGTTAATCCACCTGCTATATAAGTGGTATCAGCATTTAAAGCTGCACTACTAGGACCACTAATATAGGTTGATTCAGTTTGTTTAGGACTTATGTGATCCCAGTCATGGTTACTGTTCTGTAAAGTTACTCCTTGATATGAACCTCCGACAGGAACTAATGCTCCGTCTATAAAAATACTGTAACCCTTTGCATAATCTCCTTGTTTAACAAAAATTAAAGCTTCCTTCTCTAAAGGGTTTTGTAATATTGATTTTGCTTCTACCGTCTTAGTTTTGTTAACAATAAAGGTAGAGTCTGCTATAGTTAAAGCTGTAAGGTCCGTAAGAGGATTAGAAACAGAGACATAAGTACCAGCGGTAGCGTCTTCAACAGTAATAGTCAAATCACCAGCACTACTGTTATTAACAGTTAAGTCTTTTGCTTTTAATCCATTAACAGAGTCATAAGTAATAACATATTTATTCTGTTCATCCCTATCTACAAAGTGTGTGAATAAATCAGAGCTAACATTAGCACCTAATGCAGTATCATATAAAAACCTACTATTAGGTCTTTTTACTAATCCCTCTACTACAGTAGACCAAGCATTAACTTGTTCATCACATTGTCCAGGGTATCTTAAATTGTCAGGTTGTTGTGATACACCTTGGGCAAGATTGGGAATACTGGTGTTAAGCAAAGGCATTACCTGTCAACTACTCTTAGTACGCTATAGTTATCAAAGATAGTTCTGTCTGCATTCTCAGAGTCGCTTTCAATAGCTCTAGCTTTAGCTTCTATTTCGTCTCTCAAAGCAAACCCTTCTATCTCTCTACTACCTAAGAATCTAGCAGCAAAAATTCGAGCTGATTTAACAGCTATGTAATGTCTAAATTGTTCAGGGAGTTCTTCAAACTCTAACTCAAAAGTAATAATAGCTTTTAAATCCTTGGTCCAAGTATCCCTGTGGTTTTTCCTGTCGTATAGTTTAAGACCTCTTTGTACAGGATCAGAGTCCGTGTATATCTCAGGGTCTAAGTCTACTTTTAAAGTGTTAACAGGAAGAGTAATCTTACTTGTAACCGAATCAGGAACAAGTGGGTAATCATACTCTGTGTTATAATGCCAACCTTCTGATTGGACAGCTTTACTGGTTTCGTCTAACACATGAGCTGCTTGTGTAACGGTTACAGGAACACTAGTTCCGCTTAAAGTATTAACAGGTGATTCTCCTATTACAGAGATCATTATGTTTACCGCTTCCAGTTTAGTTGTCAGTGCCATAGCTTAATAAATAAAAATATCAGTGAAGGGGAGCGGAACAAATCCAAACCTCCCCAACACCGAAGAGAGAATCCTAAGTTAGGAAACAAGTTCGATAGCACACTCAGGACGGAGGATTCCGTGTCCCATAGCATACTTAGCAACGAACAATGTACCTTGACGCTCAATCTGATACTCAGACTCAGTAGCAAGATCAAGTAACTTAACCGTTCCAACAGCTGCGGAATGTCCTACTATACCTAAGCTATTACGGAAGTCACCGTTGTATCCTACTCCACTGCCACCAAACAAGTCATTATTAGAAGCACCGTCTCCAGTAGAAACAGCTGACAAGTCAGTTGATGGAATGTGAGTTGACTTATAGATTGTGATACCAGCAACTTGTGCGATACTACCTGAAGCAAGACTTCCTGAACCTCCTACATCTTTATTAGCAGCAGAAGTATTGATAGCAACTGCACCACTACCTCCTGTAATAAGTTTGTAGTATTCACTGGGACGAAGGACAGCAAAGCGTCCGTCACCAGGAATATCGTTCTCGTCAAGCTTTTGAGCAGCTGTGAACAAGGCAGTAATTAACTCTGCACCAGTAGTAGCAGCTGGAGTACCAGGAGTATTTCCTGCACTGAAGTCATTATTAGCTACATCAAGTTGTCCACCTGTCTTACCACCAGTGATAACAGCAGAGCTACGAGCAGCAGCAATGAATGTTTTGGCGATAGCGGTATCAAAACGAAGTGCAAGAGCCTTACCTAACTCGTTAGCGTAAACTGAACGAATATCGTAGTGATTCTTTACATCATCAATGTTAGCTAAGAAAGTAGAAGCAACAAGCATCTTATCGATAGTTATTGTCTGTTCAGCTTTCTTAATGTCGCTGAGGTATGTGCTACTAGAACCACCTTCTTCAGCGATGTTCTCGCCTGGTGTGTGGTAGTTAGCTGTTGCAATACCTGTTACTGGGAACTGAGCGGATTTACCGTTCTCAATTGTACGAATAGTGTGTAAGGGTTTAAAAACATTGGACTCCTCAAAGGTTTGTAGAATTTCTCCACTGAACTTTTTAAGAAACAACGCATCCACATCTCCTGCGGAATTAACCTGACCTACACGACTGGGGTCTGTTATACCTTCTCCTGCCATAATATATGATCTCCTATTTTAAGTTTATAATTGTGTATGTATTTGTTGTGACTTTCGTTATAACTTTTGATCGAGATTGTCCACCGCAGTGGGTCTTGACATTAGTCGTACTAATTGTCGTTTAAAGTAAATTAAGTATTATAATTCCACTTAAACACAGAACAGTCAAGACAATAGCCTTTTCCTTTTTTGTCAGTGAGTTATATAATTTTATTAGTTTATTCATTTCTGTTGTGATTTATTGTGAACATAACGAGTGTAAATTAAAGGAACTACATTCCAAAGAATAACACCTACAAGACATAGTTTCAAGAAACCATATACTTCATCTAACATAGAGTCAAAGAATCCGTCATCCATCTTTTCATCTAATTGTTGTTGTACAAGTTTTTGCACATCTCCTTCAGATATAGCTTTTACTTTGTTGGCTAATCCCCTGTTTTCTTCCATCAACTTAGCACCTTCTCCTACTCCCCATCCAAGGGCAGCACCACCAGCAGCAGCACCAGGACCACCAAGACTACCAACAGTTGCTCCACCTACACTCCCTGCTAACGGATAAAAAGAAGCCTTGGAACATCCCCCAAAAAGAACCAGAACCAACACTGGCAAGAAAAAAGGAGGAGTCCAAGGCTTCATCACATGAACCTACCCAATAAAATTATAGATAATTCTGACTTACTGCAATGCGTCTGTCAATCTCTTCGTGATAACTTTTGTCACCACTTTTGTATCGAGGATCAGACATTGCACGAGCAAGTTCCTGATTAGATTTAAAAGGCATTGTAGATGAACCATTTACAGCACCTTGTACAAGTTTAGGACTAACTCCATTTTCTGCTTTAAATTGTGCGTATAATCCTTTAGAAGCAAGTTTAGCTTGTTCAACTGAACCGTTTTGTACGATTTCATCAAAAGTATCTATCTCTTCAGGAGATAAATTATCAGCAGCCCACTCTGCCATTTGATCCCAATTACCTTCAGCAACAGACTTAATAACACCTTCTTCACTTTGTTGAAGTGCTTGTTGACCAGCAGCGTAGCTATCTACTAACTCTTTCGGTAACCCAACTTCAGCAAGATTCTTATAGGTCTCTTCAGATATAACACCGTCATTCTCAAAGAACTCTTTACTAGCTTCCACAATAACATCATTAGTATTCGTATCTTCCGTAGTGGTGTCATCTGGTTGTTCTTCTTCATTGGTTGTTTCTCCTTCTTGTTCCTGTTCTTGTTCATTATTAGCCCCTGCTCCCATTTTCTTTTCAAGTTCGCTATAGGCATTAGCCATGTCCTCAGCACTTTTAAATTTTTCAGGTAACCAATCAGGTCTATCCTCTTGCGTTTCTTGTGCTTGCTCTTCAGGTACTGCCTCAACAGCTTCTTCCGACTCAGGGTCAATCTCCTGTGGTGCTTTCTCATTTATCTCTACTCGGTGTAACTCAGCCATATCTCTCTATTCTTCTTGTGGTTTTTGTGAAGCCATGTACTGCTCCTGTGCAGCATTGATAGCAGGTGCTACAGCAGGTCCACCCAACTTCATCATCATCTCTTGTTGTTGGGCTTGCTGCATAGCTTGTTGAATTTCTTCGTTTGACTTAATTAATCCTTCAGTCTCGATGCCTAACGCTGTGGCTCTTCTTTTGAAGTAGTCAGATACATTAACATACTGTGCAACTGCTTGAGGACCAACGATTTGATTAGCCCCTGCTAGGAATAGATCAAGCTTCTGTAAATCATTACCTCGTCCTAGTGCTTCAACACCAGTAACAATAGTAGGTTTAACAATGTCTTTAGGTAGCTTAGGAAGTCTTCCTTCTTTACCCATCCTTGCCATTAACCTAGTAACAACAGGCATTTGAAACTCTTGTGATAACAAAGAATAAAGACCACCAAGTGCAGCTTCCAACTCCTGAGATAACATTCTTATCTCCTCTGCTGTTACTCGTTCTGCATCTCTGACTACACCACTGTTAAGCAGGAAAGCTTGAGATAGTCTATCACTTATCCCATTCATTACTCCTTGTGCTGTACGAAAGTCATTGAACTTGTTAAGTTGTAACACAGATACATCCCCATCAGACCCTTGTACAATTGCACCATTAGGAGATTCAGATAAAGTCTTAGCTCTGGTTGTACCGTTAGGATTAACCATAAACAAGACCTTAGCTGCTGCTGCACTTCCTTCTACGATAGCTTTAGTCAAAGCTTCTAGAGATTTAAGATCACCTATATACTCTTCTACAAACCCACGACCATAGTCTTCGCCATCTATCCTGGTATATCTAAGAGGTAAGAAGGGAGTCTTTTCAACAGGATACCTACCCTTTGACTCTTCTATAACAATCCCTTTTACATCTTGTTGCACTACAAATTCATTTCCTTCCCTAACTACAGAGGTATATAGATCACAACTATTTTCTTTTTCTTGACGATATACCTCTTCTCTTACAGACTCAGGTAGCATCATCGGAGCAACGGTCTCTTTGATGGCTATGTGTGTTACATTACCCATTGGGTCTCTTTTAACACAGTACCTATCAAGCCTAAATACTCTCATCCCACCGTCATCTGGTAAGTATAATAAAGTATTACCTGTGACTAATAGATTCTTTAACGCTTCAAATACTCCTACTCTAAATGCTTCAACTTCTACTTCTTGAGATACACTTCGCTCTACATCTGCTAAAGCTTTCTCTAAGTCAGATCGTAGTTGCTCTCCTCCCTCTGGTCCTAATTCCTGTTTTGCTTTATCTAATTCATACCTGTCTATAACAAGACGAAAGAACGGTGCGTTAGGTGGTAACAATGCTAACAAAAGCTTAGATGCTAGATTGTTAACTCCTCTAGCTCCTACTCCTTGATATGGTGTGTAATACTTAGTAGAATAACTATGCCCATCAGGTGGCATTATGTAAGGAATGGTTAACTCAGATGAGGTACGACCTCTATCCAAGAAAGACCACCTTTGGTTCTCTAAAGAGTGGTATAGACCTTGAGCTGTTTCATGCATGAGTTAAAGAGGTTTTTCAGAAGTCCACTCGTCACCACTTAAAACTGCGAGTATCTCTGAATGTGTATAAGTATGTTTACCGTAAAGAAAACGAGGTTTCGCACCTTCATACTTAACAAAAGTTTGACTACCATCAATTGAAAATTTAAGGGTACTTTCGCTTGTTTCCTCGACCTTGCTAAAATCAACAGAGTCTACTTCGTCCGCATTGATTATTACATATTTTCTGCTCATAATAATTATTCAAATTAGCTTGGAACATCACTTGTAAAAGCTGCACCATTATTTAAAGTTGCGTTTTGTTTAGTCCCGCCAACTCCTTGCCCAACATCCGTTACAGTTGTACCCGCTCCTGAGTCTGAGTCACCCATTCGCCACCAAGCAGTAGGTTTAGTACTCAAAGTGTCAAGGTCGTGGGGAATACCACTGTTGTAAATTGTGGCTATGTCACCGCCAGCGGTTGACCCTGCACTTACACCACCGTCTGAAAGTGCGGACTGCCATAAAGCAAATTCATCCACAAATCCCTCGTATCTGTCATTAGCGAGACCAGGTTTTGAACCTGTGCCTACTCCCGAACCACCCATAGTGATACTTGTACCCGATCCAATTGATCCTACCGATTTTTTAACACCATTTAAATATATGTTTATATTAGTAGAATCGCGGACAACAACCCCATGGTTCCAAGCATTTAAATTTATGCCCGATCCTGTATAAAATCCACCACCTGCATAAAATTTATAGTTATTACTACTGTCAATAAATAGTCCCCATTCCGCTCCTGTGGTGTGAGAACTTAATAACATGACAAAAGAACCTGCATAAGCAGTAGGCTTAAACCAAGTCGATAAAGTTAAATTACTAGTTCCAAAATTAAATATGCCAGGACTTCCATAGTCAATATATTCATTTGTTCCATCTAGGGTTACGCTGAATCCGTTTGAAAATGCTGGTGTTCCGTCTACAGGTACATCAAATCCATACAAAGTACCAAAGGCAGGTCTGACCAACTGATTGGGCATTGCTGTTATCTCGCTAGGTTTACCTAGCTGATCTGCAAAGGTGATAGACATTACAGAGAATCAGTAGAACCAGTTGCAAAGACGCTATAAGTACCGTCTGTTCTAGCTGATACATTTCCCCTGATCTGTTCGTAGTGTCCGTGATCATCTCTAACTACTACAGCACCGTTAGCTGTAACAGCTTGAGAGTGAATGACATACCAAGCACCACCGATGTACGCTTCTATATCTACCGTACCTCCTGTGGTTACTGATGAAGAAGCGATTACAAAGGTCCAACCCTTAGAACGCTCTACTAAGAATGAACTGCCAGCTCCTGTTGTTGTAACAGATGATAGCAAAGTCTTTTTTAAGAGTGTGCGAAGCATGATATTATTTTGTTATGTTGTTATTAAGATGACATATAAACACCAGTGCCACCAGCTGATCCACCTAATGTAGGTCTTGAACGCTTGAGCTGTGCTTGTGCTCCCATCTTCCTCTTCTTAGGTTGTGTCTGACGAACAGTCTTAGAAGCTTCAGCAACAGGTGGTGGAGGTGGCGGTGGTGCTGGAGGTGGTGGAGGAGGTGGAATATCTGGTGCTGACATACACATAGCTAGTCTTTTGTTAAAATGTTTTGTTGTAGTTGATCGTTATAAGTTTGTCTAAGGAATCTAATTACAGATACTTGACCAATCTTAAACCAAACATCTTTTTCTGTGTTCGTCAAGTCAGGACATTTGTCAGGATATAATTGTTCTAATCGTTTAACCAAAGCCTCGCTTATAGCTGGCATTAATTCATCTTCCATTATTGCGTGTCTCCAGTCCATATATATATTGGTGTCATTTCTCCTACATAAGCACATCCGATGTTAAAGTCAAAGTATTCTATTGCTTCCTCCATTGTCATGTTAGTAGGTTCTTGCATCATTTTCTCTAACATAAGTTCTATAGAATATACTATTTTTCCTTCTTTATAATCAGTGCCTATAATAGCTTCATCAAAGCCATCAGCTTTTAACGGTTCGTTTTCTTGTGCTCTTGCTATCATTTATTATAACTCCTATCATCTAGTTCTTGTGGTAATCTTCCCTTTCTTATCCTATCCTCGGTCCACAGGAAAGCACTCGCATTCCACAGTATAGCACCTGCGTGATCTTCTCTATTATCTCCTTCACTTAATGCTATCAGATGTCTACTCATGCTGTCTATTAATCTACTTAGTGGGAATCCGTTTTGCCAGTTGTTATCTCCGTAGAGTTTTCCTCCTTCTTCAAATCGTTTGGCAAGGGATCGAAGGGCGATTGGAGGAATAAGGCTGAATCGTCCTCGTCCAGTAGCCCTGTCACGCTGTGCACCAGTGATGTAATTTTCCTTTTGTCCGCTGTTTGGTAGTTCTTCGGTGTCCATAATCTTGTTATTTGTTTTTGTTTTTTATTGTACTCTTTCTTTCTTAGTAGTCTTGCCATCCACGCATTAATTAAAGCTTCCTGTTCTGTCTGTCCTTTCTTCTCGTACATTGCTACAACAGATTCCCAAGTGTATCCATATTTATCCAACCAACTTTTAGCTGCAACAGGACCAATACCTTTGACTCCACTAAATCCATCTGTAAAATCTCCCATCAATGTCTGTATCAAATGAAAGTTATCTGCTTCCTCTTCTGTTGGTTCATGATATTCATCTCTGTTATAATCATAGAAGATTCCTGGTACTCCTTTGAAGTCCTTGTCTATAGACACTATAATACGCTTGTCTTTCCAATTAGGATACTCAGTAGCTAAGATACTTAATATATCATCAGCTTCTATGTTAGCCCATAGTTGTGCATTTAGTTCATTGATCATCCATTCCCTCATAGGCTGCAAGATAATAGGTAATACAGACTTTCTTCTATTCGATTTGTAGTCAGGGAATAGTTTCCTACGGAAGTTTGCTCGATCACTAAGTGCTAACACGACTTCATCTGCTTTGAGTAAATCTTTGAATTGTTCTATCCTTGCAATGACCCGATTCTTGGCTACTGCCATATCTGCGTGTACAGTCCAAAGCTCCTCTTCCCATTGTATATTTTCTTGTGCTACGATTGATGATTCAAACGCTAATATATCTCCGTCAATTAGTATGGTTGTTTTACTCATAGAATATGCTCCAGTTCTCTTGGTATTTTTTATGTTTTGATTTACTGTTAGGTAGGATATTTAACTTTAAGGTTAATCCTTTTATTTCTTTTCTTGGTATCATCCACCAAGTATCTTCAGGTATTAAATAACATCCCACTACATCTATTGTATCGCACATAAGATTTTTATTTGAACGACAGTTAACAACATAAGTATTAGCACTGTTTTTATGAGTTGTTGATTTAATTTGTACTTTTAAAACACCAGCTGGGCAAGTAACAAGGAAGTCCCAAGGCATGGGTGTAGTAGGAAGGTGAGGTTCAAAATCTCTTTCTAAACATTTAGTTACAAACCTAGACTCAGCTATCGCTCCTATCCGATGACTTTTTGAAGATGGCATAGTATATGTTAGATCAACTGTATCGTACATTTCTGCAACCTTCAAGTAGTAATCATAATCTAATGTGTCTCTGCCCATGACTCTCCTACTTTATATTCACCGTCCATTGGACACTTCATTTTTAACTCTCTACCTGCTGATTGAATTGCTTTGATTGCTAATTCTCCATATATATCTACAAGCTCAGGTTTAACTTCAGCTTGAAACTCATCGTGTATGTTACCAACGAATGCATACTCTCTTCCGTGTTGCCATCCAATACTTGTAAGCTTGGTGTGTAGTTTAATTAAAGCTACCTTCATTAACACAGCACCAGCGGATTGAAGTAACATATTAAGTGCAGCGTGTTCACTTCTGATGGGTAGAATCCTACCGTCCAGTCCTATTAAACATCCGTTCTGTTCTGCTTTTTCTTTGATCAACTGTTTTAGTATTTGTAACGCAGGTAAATTAGACAAAAACTTCTTCTTTAATCTACTGCCATCTTCTGCTGTTCCCTCTACAATCTCTCCTATCTTTGCATCACCTGCTCCGTAAAGGAAGCCGTAGATGAAAGTCTTAGCTTGATCTCTTGTCTTTAACCCTGCTGCCTTTTGATTGACTGAGTGTATATCTCCTTCAAGTATAGCTTTGGTGTACTCTCCTCCATCCCACCTAGACAGGTAGTGTGCAAGCATTCTCAACTCTAAGCCACTCGCATCACAACCTACTAACTTATAACCTTTTTGAGTTGTAAATAAAGAACGACACTCCTCGCCATACTCTGCTCTAGTAGCTGGTACTTGAGCAAGGTTAGGTAGGCTATGAGTACATCTGCCTGTGACTGCTCCGTTAGTGTTGACTCGTCCGTGGATTCTGCCCTCTTTAACTAGTCTAAGCCATCCATTCTTACCTTCAGCCAGTTGTCCTAGTCGCTTGACCACTAACAAGTACTCCAGCAAAAGCTTCGCTGATGGATGATTAATTGCTTTCAAAGTAGACTCATCAATCTTAACAGTCATGCCATCATTCGATAGAGGTATTTCAAAACCTAAAGCTTCTAGTCTTTCTTTGATTTGCTTACGACTACCAGGATTAAAAGGTATGATCTCCTCCTTTACATCTAATGGTACAGCTTTGTTAACTAAGTTCTGTACCATCCCTCTACTCTTCAGTATATTTTTAAGTTCTACTTTAGTAGGTGCGTTGATAACTTCCACTCCGTCCATATGTTTAATCTCCAATGAATAACCCTTCGGAGTCTTCATCTTGTTAACAGTAGGTTCAAACATTTCTTGTAACTTATCTTGTAGCTTGGCTCGCACTGCGTTTAACTTCTGCTCTAGTTGTTCAGCTTTATCTACATCAAACGCAAACCCTTGACTCTCTTGTAACCTGATGATGTAAGCGAACCAATGTTCGACAGCTAACATCTTCTTGCTAGGTCCTAGTTTTGCTAGGTATTCATACAAGGTCATAGTTACCATTACATCTCGTTCACAATACTTCTTCATCTCTTCGTTGTATTGATCGAACGCATCTTCATTCTCTCCGTAAGTAAGCTTTAACATCTTACCCATCCTATGCCCCCAAGCTTTCAAGCTGTGACTACCTACCATAGCAGGGTCAAAGTCCTTACGCTTGAAGTCATCTTCTCTCAAGTCAGGATGTAAACATCTACTCATAACGAGAGAGTCTTGTACTTGGACCAAGGGTGGATGGAAGTTATACAACTTAGCTAACGCAGGTAGATCAAACCTTATCACATTATGTCCTACAATCTTGTCTGCTTTGCTTAACATCTTTAATCCTTCCTTTATACCTTCCCCTTGAAATGTAATCATCTTACTGGCAATAGGATCATAGATGGATATGCAATGACATACCTTGAGGTCACTCAGATTAGTGAAGTCCTCGATTGGATTTGTTTCTATATCAAAAAATAGTATTTTCATTATGCTTGTTGTATTATTGTTCATTCATATTATTAAAACGGACTCGATCCGTTGTTGGTTGTTATTGTTTTGTCTTTGAAGACATCTTCACACTCTGTGTACCTACCGCTGTCTTGATTATAAAATAATGTAGATGCCAGCCCAGTCTCACCTGAGAATCTATTCTTTAAGACTCTTACTTTTGTTTCGTTATTGTTTTCTTTTTGTTGATTTCTCTCTAGTCCTATTACCATATCACTAAGTTGTGGTATCGAATGACTACCTCTAAGGTCTGATAACCTAGTTACCCCACCCTCTTCATGTCCTCCACCATTCGGTGGTCTTCTAAGGTGTGATACTAACACCATTCCACATCCAGTCTCTTCTACTAAGCTTCTAAGTTGTGTCATTGTATTATCGATTAACCGTCTTTCATCGTCACCTTGGATACCACTAACCACAATAGATAAATGGTCAAGGAATATCCACTTACAACCTAATCCTTTGCAAAGGTAGCGTATCTTTGATAATAGATTATCAGATTCTGTACTGCCAAAATGGTCATAGGTATAAAAGTTCTTATTACCCATCGTCTCATCGAATGCTTTGCGTAAATCCTGCTCGTTTAAATCATTCTCTAGGTGCAAAGGTTTGTTAAGATGAATGCCCATGATACCAAGTGCAGTTCTTCTTACTGATTCTTCCAGTGCTATATAACCTACAGTCTCGCCAAGTCCAAGGAGATGGTGACAAACTTCACGACAGAACAAGGACTTCCCAATCCCTGAACCAGCACAAAGTGTCACCAACTCTCCTCGTCTTATACCGTGTGTCATATCATTCAAAGAAACATACGGATAAGGTTGTGACTCAGAAGTATCCTCCTTTATCACAGCTTGCCATATATCTTCTCCTCCTACTATGCCATCAGGTCTGTATTCCCTCGCTTGCCATAAGCAATTCACCAACTCCTCGCTACGCTTTGCCACTAACATATCATTAGCATCTTTAAGTGGCAGTTCAGCTATGTATGCTTTACCAGGAGTCAAGAGTGCTGCACATTTTGCAGCTCCATCTCTTCCTGGATCATCGTTATCAAAACAGAAGATTACCTTTTCAAAAGATTCCAACCAATCAATCGCTTGACTGACATATTTCTTTGCTCCTCCTGCTCCGTTAGGCACACTAACCACAGCCCACTTGTTTCCGAAGGCTTGACTGACACTTAACGCATCAATCTCTCCTTCACACACTACTACTCTTCTTCCACCACTACTCCAAAGGTGCTGTCCGTATAAGCCATACAGCTCTCCTTTGATAGAAAAAGTTTTGTTAGCGAATCGTAGTTTCTGTGCGACAAGTGCTCCGTTCCTACTCTTATAGTTAGCGATGTGTACTGGTTCTCCGTTGTGAGTTCCAATGTGATACCCCCACTTCTGACAAGTCTCTTTAGTTAAACTCCTTCTAGCTACTTCTTGTGGTTTGCCTTGTATAAATGCGGTATCGTTGGTTGTTGGTATAGTCATAGTTTGTTGTCTGCCTCGACTGTATGTATTACAGCTGAAACACATTGTGCTTCCATCTGCGTTGACTGAGAGAGCGTCACTCGATCCACACTTTGCACACTGCTGATGCGTTCTAGTAAAAGCCATGACTTCGGTACTTGTTTATGTGCATATAATATTCCTTTCTTTTCACACCAACTTGCATAAGTGGTTTTGCTGCCTTTACGAATCTTGTTGTAAGCGTTTTCAAATAGCAGCCTAATGTCTAAATCAGGATGTTGTTCTTTAATTAACAGATGCTTAGACCTATCCTCCGTGACCCACCTTCCCTTAGTTTCAATAATAATTCCATTGGGAAGAATGAAGTCAGGAGTATAAGTGCTAAGTCGCTCGTACTCAATGACTAAAGATTCGTATGTATACTTTATACCACAGCGTCTTAGTTGTGATGCTATTCTCT
>Ga0209348_1000176_pt1 | contig 37363 bp, 45 predicted proteins | sample ETNvirenome_2_30_FD_184065 | JGI IMG/M metagenome (GOLD analysis project Ga0209348, IMG submission 184065) | Marine viral communities from the Pacific Ocean - ETNP_2_30 (SPAdes) (version 2) | ecosystem: Environmental > Aquatic > Marine > Oceanic | place: Pacific Ocean | collected 2013-06-22 | reverse complement strand
CTGCCAGGAAATGATTATTTACACTACTGATCAAACAAATAATCGCACAGCTATTGAAGCTAATATGGGTTCAGCGCACGGCATTAACCTACCTGATGGGTTTGACCCAACGAATGACAAGGTAAACGGTCTTGTAGAAAGATGGTATGACCAGTCAGGTCAAAGCAGGGATTCAATTCAAAGCACTGCATCATTCCAACCTATTATCGTTGATGAGGGAGTATTTCAAGATGGATTAAAGTTTACCCACGCTGACTCATCGGATACAAACAATAAAAGGTTATTTGTTCCTCTCAGTCAAAGTCAATTAGACCCATTTACTTATGTTTTTGTAGGTAAGGTAACTATAGCAACAGCTTCTGCAGACAGAAATCTTCTTGGAGGAACTAGAGGTATTCAAGATTTTCCCCCTGGAACTGCAGGAATATCTATTAGAGCTAATACTGACAGTTCAACTACTGGAACAGTTCTTTTTAGAAACGAAACAAGTACTACTGAAACTATACGAAATACTAGTTCAACTACCGTCACCGTGGGAGCTTCAGCCCAGGACTTTCTTGCGTTTGTTACTTTTGAAGATGGTGTATCAGGTCCTATTTCTGAATTATCAGTAAATGGAAACAAACAGGATTTTGCTTATGAGAGTGGCCTTACCTTAAACAGTTCAAAGAATATTGGAATTATGAATGCTACTAAGGACAATACTACTCAATACAGAAGAGATAGAAGCCCAACAGGAACATGCCGAGAAATCTTAGTGTACGATACTTTTCAGTCCGCAAACCGTGTGGCTCTGGAGACTAACATTATTGGCCATTACGGAATATCATAATGCTTTACTTAATATACGCAAGCGAAGAGGCAGCCATTGAACGAGCCGACGAAGAAGGCAAGGAGAAGGGCTACAGTTACTGGAAAAATGGTATAGGCACACGCTGGATGACATATCCTGCTGAGACTATTGACCATACCTGGGCATTGGACGTAACGGACTACGACCTCGATGATTCCGAGAAGTCATCAACGGTTGATCATTACACTCCCTTACCCGATGAGGACTAAATAATTATGGATACTATGCTTAGAGGAACTGTAGGATCAACTGGATTCTTTGCCTGTATGGGGCTACAAGGCATTAATACTGCAGTCAGCTTGATTGTTGGTATAATGACTTTTGTCTTTTTAGGACTATCGATTTATAAATTATTTAAAGAACTGAAGTGACTACCGAACTTATGGCTATGCTAGGAGGAGGAGCCTCTGGCTTTATATTTAAACTGATTGGACAGTTAGTTTCCAATCAGCAAAGCACTGTAGACGCTATGCTCAAGAAACAAGCAGCCGCTGACGAAAGCCACCAGAAAGCCTCCACAAGGGGCGGTGAGTGGGTCAGGAGGGTCATTGTATGCACCGTCCTGTTTGCGGTCGTTGTAGCCCCCTTTTTGTTGGCTCACAGCCCAGAGGGAGTTACTGTAGGGCAGGAGACATCTCGATTCTTTGGTCTATTTAAAGGAATCAAATACGAGACCCTAAACGGTTACCTTATACTACCAGAGGTTCGTCAAACAGTTCTAGCTATTGTTGGATTCTACTTCGGCTCCTCTACTATTAAATGAATGAAACCTTACAAATCATATCATCCCTCTGGCCTATCGGTATTGGCATCATTACGCTCATTGTTGTGCTGGCGAGGATGCACTATAACCTAGAGGCTCTTACAGAAAAGGTAAAAGTCCTTTTCGATTTCCACAATAAAAGAAAGAAATAATTATGAAGTGCTGCATCTGCAAAACTAAAGACAAGTTTATCTGTAAGATAAAATCAATCGCATCCAAGCTCGTAGCTTCGGTCAAATCAATAATCAAATAAACAAGGAGATAATACAATGCCAGGTCACTACGGAAAAATGATGAAGGGTGGTAAAAAGCCAGTCAAAAAAGTTGCTAAGAAAATGGGTATGAAAAAGAGGAAGAAGTAATGCCTTTTAGCAAATACAGTCCAAAACAGAAGAAGATAGCTAGGGTTGCTGCACCTCGTAATAAAATTACTGGGGCTGACTTCAAAGTACTAAGGGGTAGAAATGCACAGAAAAATACTAACCGTCGCAAGAAAGCTTGAGCAAGCATCCAAGGCTCACGCCGGGCAAGCGAAGGTACTTAAATCAATCGTAAAGAATGGCAAGAAAAGCAAAAAGCGGGGGTAAGATATGCCCCGAAGGTAAGGCTTGGGCAAGACGGACGTTTGACACGTATCCGTCCGCTTACGCGAACCTAGCTGCATCAAAGTATTGCAAGGATCCTAACTACGCAAAGAAGGCTAAGGGTGGCAAACGAAAGGGTAGGTAATGGCTCAACTCAAACAATGGCTCAAGCAAAATTGGGTAAGGATAGGTGCTGATGGATCGATCAAAGGCCCTTGCGGAACGTCGAAAGATAAGAAAAACCCTGACCGTTGCCTGCCTAAAAGAAAGGCTCTCAGCCTCACGAAAGCGGAGAGAGCAGCAACTGCACGCAAAAAGAAAGCAGCAGGAGCCAGAGGAAAAACAGTCGTAGCCAATACACCCAGAGCAAAGGTAAGGAGCTAATGTCCAAGAAGAAAAATCGTAGAATAATTATCAGTCTAGCTTTATCGATAGCGGTAGTGCTATCCTTTTACTTATTATCTAGGGACATTCAAAAACAAAAGAAGACGCTAGAAATTCACGAGCTAAGAATTGAAAGCCAGATGAAATTAATTCTGCATCACGATGCTACTTTTAGACATTTTGAAAAATACTTACAGGCAGGTCAAATTTAAATAATGCGTAAAGAACACAAAAGTAAAAAGGGAGGACTGACTGCTGCTGGCCGTGCTTACTTTAAGCGCAAGACAGGTGCAAACCTCAAGCCTCCGGTCACGGAATCCAACCCCAAAGGCAAGAAGCTAGCTAGAAAGAAATCATTTTGTGCGAGAATGTCTGGCGTAAAGGGTCCAATGAAGGACAAGAAAGGAAGACCAACACGAAAGGCATTGGCTTTGAAGCGTTGGAAATGTTAGTCAATGCCAGAATACCGCACATATGCAGGACTAGATGACCGCATTTCCAAAGATGGAGATGTTGGCTTTCTTGGTTTTAATAATCGGATGCGACCTGATCAGCTACCAGCAGGTCTGCTTGCTGATGCACAGAACTTACGAACTGACCGAAGGGGTGAAGCCCAAGTCAGAAAGGGCATTGATTTAATATCCAGCCCTCTTTTAACAGGGGCATCTGCTCTTACGCTTCCGTTTACTTTATTTGGTACAGATGTTAATGCAGGAAGTTTTGTAGTCGGCAGAGAATATACTATTAAAACAGTTGGTAATACTAGTTTTACGGGGGTTGGCGCAGCAAGTAATACAGTAGGAGTAGTCTTTACTGCTACAGGAGCAGGGAGCGGTACAGGTGTAGCAACTATCGCCGAGTTAACAGTTACGGCAACATCAGATGGTGGTACTTTAGATATTACAAGTACAAATGCTTTTACTAATTTTCCTAGTTCGGGAACTATTAATATAAGTGATGCTTCAGGAATTTCTGCTGATCCAAACGGAGATCGAGCATTTACTAAAATAAGTGCATCAGAAATTCAAGTCTCTGACCAAAACTATTCTAGCGGCTCAGACAGTTCTGTTACATTAAAGTTTGGCATACTCAATGATGCCGCTGTAAACGCTATATATGGATCCTGTTCTTTTTCGGATCCAAACGCATCGGCAAGTCAGTACATTATATTTGCTTCTAATACTAAAGCGGTTGCTATTAATATAGCTACTGGAGCAAGTAGTGACATTGGTTATCCAACTGGATTAACTGTGACTTCTGCTGGATCCATGCTACAAGCCTTCAACAAGGTCTTTATATTCCGTGACGGCAAGACTGCGCTAGAAAATAATTTAAAAATATCTACAATTAGTGCAGCTTCTATTAATGATAGTGCTAATACAGTTACTGTAACCACTAGCACAAATCATAATTTAGTAACTGGCGACTTAGTAACAATTAATTCATTAGGCTTTGATGCGGCTCACCCGGACCCAAATATTTCTGGTGCATCAATTACGAGAACTAGCGACACGGAGTTTACATATTCACTTGATACTAGTGATGGAGACGAAACCTATACAGTGTCAAGTAACTCAATAGTAACTACTGACTTTACAAAGGTCGCTAGTGGAACTTACACCCAACCAGTAACATTGATTGCAACTGCTTGTGATATTGATAACAATGAATGCACAATTACTAGCAACGCACATGGGCTAAAAGTAGGCGATAAAATCCTCTGCACAAAACAAGGTGATTCAACATTAATAACTAATCAATTTACACAAATATCAAGTTTAGATAGTTTTTCTACGTTACCTGAGCAATACATAGTATCAGAAGTACCAAGCACCACTCAATTTAAATTTAATGTAGGTAATTCAATAGAAGATAAAGCAGATGCAGATATAAGCACAAAACCTCAATTTATTCGTAGAGTATCAGTCGGTCTAGGATTCACTCATATGCCAGCACCACCGTATGCAATCTATCATCAGCGTAGATTAGTCATGCCTTTCAAGTTCAATGTTACTGGAACGGATACGTTTACCTCAAGAGGAATCCTCGATGAAGTCATAGCATCGGACATTTTGGACACTGACACCTATGACCAGATATATGCTCAGTACAGGTTCAATGCTGGCGAGGCTGACTTTAACGTCGGTCTGCACTCCTTCTCGGAAGATAACCTAATGGTATTCAATCGTAATAGTATTCACTTGATTGCTAACACAACGTCCCTGCAAAGAGCTAGTACTAAACTTCTAACAAACGAAGTTGGCTGCGTAGCTCGTCAGTCCATTGTGCAAGTGGGTAATCAAGTAATCTTCCTTTCTGACAACGGCGTTTACAGCACTCAGTTCTTTGATGAATACAACCTTCGTGGAACGGAGACTCCACTGAGCGAGCCAATCAATTTAACTATTCAAAGAATAAACAAGAATTACTGGCAGAACTCCGTGGGTATTTACTTTGATAACAGATACTTCTTGGCTGTTCCCCTAGATACCTCAACCAAGAACAACGCCATAATAATCTACAACTTCCTTAATAAGCAGTGGGAAAGCATCGATCAAGTAGCTGACACGGACTTTCATATTTCTAATTTATTGGTTGTTGGAGAAGGCGCAGAGCGTGGGGTGTACGCAGTCAATGACATAGGCGGTGTGCAGAAAATAGACGAAAGGGTTGATGGAGTTGACAAGGTAATTACTCAAATTGGTGGATCAGAAAAAATAGTTAATGTTCCAGGTTCGTTGACTACCCGTCAATACACGCTCGGCAGTTTAGAAAGAAAGAACTGGAAACAGTTTGAAATGCACATTGAGTCCGATACGTCTGCGGTTTCTAACTTTGATATATCCGCTGAGACAGAGAACCCAGATGCCGATCTTTCTTTAGGCGCACTCAGTGACTTCGTTGGATCAACTCTGAGTGAAGATGAGGATGTATCCATCCGTGGTAGAATAGGTAACCGCAGGGGTTATGGCATTCAGTTTACACTTAACAATACACTAGGAAGACCAAAGATTAGAGCTATTGAAGCCGATGGATCTATATCCTTCCGTTCAACTAATAAAGCAGAATAATGGCAATTTTATCAAAAGGAACAGATTTTTCAACAGGCGATCAAGTTACGGCAGCTAACCTTGATGCTTTAGTTGATAGTGCAACATTTGCGGCAGGAGCCGTAGATGATACCACAACAGCCTTAGATAGCTCGTCTCCACAGAAAATTATTGTAAAAAATGGAGGAATAGGCACTACTCAACTAGCCGATAGTTCAAGTAAAACAACAGGTGTTACATTTGCTAAGATGCAACACATAAGCACGGCTAAGGTTCTTGGTCGATCTACCGCGGGTGAAGGAGATGTAGAAGAAGCGTTTGATTTTAAGGATGAAGATAATATGTCATCCGATAGTGCTACTGCACTAGCGTCTCAACAAAGCATTAAGGCTTATATTGATTCATATGCCCTAAAATACAGTGGTGCGACGGGAACCCTTTCAACAACTTCTTCATTTTCGGACTTTAATTTATCTTCTATAGTTGGGACCAATCGAGCAATGGTAATAATGGAATTGTTTGATGCTTCATCCCCTTCTTCTCTAATGTTTAGGCCAAAGGGTTCTACTTTTACTACGTTTGGAAATAACAGCCATGCTGGTTACGGAGCTTCTGGGCTTGTTGTAGATACAACAGACCAAGGTGGAATTATTGTTTTAGTTACCGATTCATCTGGAATAATTGAAGTTAAGGCCGGCGGTACAATCACTGGCATTAATTACAAAATACACGCATACCAAAAACTACTTTAATGAATCCTCTCCTGCAATCAGTTCAAATAGCATTGCAGAATGCTACACAGAAAGAAGCCATTGACTTCATCAATAGAGTCGTAGATTTCTGCATTGAACACGAGAACGGGAGAGTACTAGAAGGATGGCCAGAGGATCGTATGCAGTTACTCATTGCCTACCATATGGCGAAGCATACTTTTCTTTTTGAGCAGGACGAGGAAGGTAATATACAAGGTATATTTATGTGGTATAATTGCAACGAGGACGACGGCTGGCCTTTTGTTCAGAACTGGGAAGCCGATGATCCGGACGGCAACGCAATCTTCATGGCTTTTTTATTTGCAGAAAGCACGGACACTTTTAAACGACTTACACAGAACTTTATTATTAAATGCCCCGAGGTTATGCAAAAGACACTACTGGGTGTAAGATACAGGAATCAAAAACCTACGAAGGTGCAGTACACACCTAAGCTATTTAACAGAATACTAAGCATATAATATTATGGGAGGCAAAGGATCATCATCACCACCACCACCAGCACCAATAGACCCAGGTGCGTCAATGGGCGAATATTTATTCGGTCAAAATTTTGGCAGTTTTCAAGGCGTTACTGACCCTCGATTGCAGGAGCGATTAATCGGCGCAGAGCAAAGATTCCGTCCGCAGTACGCTGCACTGGAGTTAGCGGATATTAATACGTTTGCTACTGGTATTCCTGGAGGCACGGACAATCCTCAGTACAAGAGACTTGAAGCTCAACTTGCTGGACTAGAGGCAGGTGAAGGAGGTATCAGCAGCGAAGAGGCAACGAAGATTGCTCGATCAGCGGCGGGTCCTGCCCCTTCAAAGACTATCACGACAACCACTAAGTTTGGTAGGAATAGAGGGCGAACTCGTACATCTAAAAATCTTAACTACGACGAAGAACTCAAGGCATACAACAGGGAAGTCCAAAGCATAGCCGAATCTCTTGGTGGGAATCGCGAATCTCAGATTGCTTCTATTAAGGCTGAGATGGCGCAGCTTGAAAGTTCGCCAGGGCAAAGGGGACTATTTGATTTATTAGAGGAGCAGTCAACCCGTGCGGGTGCATTACAGCGTTCGGAACTAGAATTGCAGCGTGAGTCCGATGTAGGTGCATTGCAAAGATTCGCACCTCAAGTCGTTGAGGCTTACCGTGCCGCTGATCCTGCTAGCACAGCAATAGCAGAGCGTATGTCCCGTAGAGCTTTGGGTCAACTGACTCCAGAAGAGGAACGCAATATACAGCAAAGATCTAGACAGGCGAGCCTAGCAAGGGGTCGCATTGGTGACTCGTCTTCTCTAGCGGCAGAGGCACTTGGTCGCTCGGACTACACTGCTCAGTTCGCGCCTCAAGCCTTTGCAATGAACCGTCAGCTAGCTGGTGACATAGGTAGTACACTTCTTGGTCGTCCTTCCGCTGCTATTGGTCTAGGCGGTCAAGTCCTAGGACAGGCACAGCAAGGCGCAGCAGGACCTGTGGGTCCTCAGCTATTTGATCCGAACATGGGTATCAACATGGCCTTACAACAGCGATCACAGGACGTTAATTATCAGGGTGCAATGGCTCAGGCTGGTGCTGCACGAAGTGCCGGAGGTGCAGGAATGTTTGGTTCTATCCTAGGCGGTGCTTTATCTGGCGGCATGTTTGGTTAATAAATTAGAGGAATATTATGGCATTTCAAGTAGGATCAACAATACGTCCAGAACTGGGTAGCGCGGACTACAGTGGCTTTGCAAGAGCCGCTGAGATACAGGCTGCCACGCTAGCTCAACTAGGTGCTACTATTGGTGGGGCTATACAAGCTGCTGGAGAAAAGAAAAAAGAAAAGGCTCTTAGCAAACAAGCTCAAGAGATGGTCTTTGGGATGCTCAAGAAAGATCCAGCGCAAGCTTCCTTCTTTGGTCTTGGAGAGGATTTTACTCTAGCTGACGTAAAACCTATTGTAGATGTTATAGGTGTTAAACCAAGCATAGCCCTAATTACTCAACTGAATATGGCTAGTATGCAAGCTCAGACACCATCATTGCCTAGCGTCACAGCGGCTCAAAAATTTGATGAATACTTAGCGACTCTTGGGGGAGGAAAAGATATAATCCTAAAAAACGGTATGCTATACGACGAGGATTTATTTATAGACGATCCTATTCCTTTTGATGATCCTATTGTTCAACAAGTGTTAAAAACTAAGGAAGGTCAAGCATTTCTTACTGGATACCAACTCCCCGAACCCGTAGAACTTAACGTAGAGGATGAGGACATTGAGGTAAATGTACCTGTAGATGAGTCCGTAGAGGTTCCTGTTGAGCCAGCAAAGGCTCCTGTCTTTGATGTTACTCGAGACGTTCCACCGCCCATAAGACAGGCACAGAACTACCGTCCCTTTTAATCATCAATAGTCTTTAAACACATATTACTTTAGCTCCTGGAGCTAATATACTTATGCCTACTTCTACCTTCAGAGATCCAGGAACAGGAAGAACTTTTAGTTTCAAGCACGAGAAAGGTCTTACTCCAGAGCAGCTACAGACACTTGCTAACGAAAAAAGATTTGAAGGGCTAAAGAGGGAAGGCAATATTGTTACCCGTAACCTAGCTATCGGCGTTGATACATTGCAGCAAAATGTTTTTGGATCAACTCTAGAAGGTATTGGTAAAAGCTTTGACCTAAAGACTCTTGAGGAGCTAGGTGCTAGCATCATAGAGGAGCAAGAAAGCCAGATAGAAGACCGTCGTAGGTTTGCTCCTAGGTCAAAAGGCTTTGTTCCATACGTCACGGAAATGGCTGCTCAATCCGCGCCTATCAGTGGAGTTGGTCTAGCTGGTGGTGCGGCTGGTGGATTTGCTGGTTTCAAGGCTGGTGCAGCGATTGGTGCTGTAGGAGGTCCTGTAGGGGCAGCTATTGGAGGTTTCGTAGGAGCCGCAGGTGCGATGCTACCCTTCTTCTACGGAGGAAACAGAGAGCGTCAGAAGGAAGCCATTGAGCGTGGCTTTCGTACAGAGGTAGACGAGGGTGCAGCATTATTGACTGCCATACCTCAAGCCTCTCTTGATAGTATTCTAAATTTGTTTGTTCTTTCTAAGGTTGGCAAAGCATTTGTCCCAGCCGCTGTTCAAAAGGGTGGCGGTATATTTACTCGAGTAGCTAAAGGAACTACACAAGGTGTGCTTACTGAGACTCCTACTGAGCTAGGTCAACAAGTCCTTGAGCGTTATCAGGCTGGACTTCCTATGGACACGCCAGAAGCCATTGAGGAATACAAGGCTGCGGCTGCTGGTGGTGCTATCCTTGGTGGTATCCTAGGTGGTGGTTCTGCTACTATCTCGAGGAGGGTTGACGTTGAACCAGATGTTGAAGAGGATCCAGAAAAGACCGAAGAGGAACAAGAGAAAGAAGATCAAGAGAGAGTTGGTAAACTTGATGAAGAGGTTGAACAAGGTGAAAGCAAGATTTTTAAAGTTGAGTACACTGACCCAGATACCAATGAAAAGATAGTCACTGAGGTAGAGGCTACTAGCTTTGAAGAAGCTCGTGGCATAGTTGCTGAGGCTACTGGTGCTGACCCTAATACAATAGCACTAGTTCCTGAGATTACTCCAGAACCAGAACCAGAACCAGAACCAGAACCCGAGCCTGAGCCTGAACCAGAGCCAGAACCTAAGCCAGAACCTGAGCCAGAGCCAGAGCCTAAGCCTGAACCAGAGCCTAAGCCAAAGCCAGAGCCTAAGCCAAAAGAATTTAGGCAAGAAGTTAAGGATGCAGTAAAACTTATAGGAGCTAGAAATTTTCTAAGAGTTGACCCAGTAACCCGTCAACCGATTCCTGCTGACATAGACTTTAGAAATAGTATTTTGGCGAGAACTCCATTAGGTGATGTCGCGACAGATAAAGAAGTTAATGAAAACTTTAGCGACAGGCAATTAAGAGATTCTGTTGTTTTGGGTATCAATACTGATGCCGTGACAAAACCGAATGTAACTCTACAGACTCAAGGAAAACATAAAAGGATTGCTCAAGATTTAGTTAATAGAATAAATAATAAAATTAGAGAAGAAACGTATGTCCCCACGGATCTAGACAAAGAACTTGAAGCCATTGCTCCTCGAGGAGAAATCATTAAGACTCGAGAACAAATTGAAGCAATAGTAGATAAGTTTCGACCAATCGCTGCAAAACTTGGGTTCAAGATACAGTTCAATGGTAGAATTGCAGGTGCGCATTGGAGTACTTATGACAATGCCGTTGAAATAAACATCAAAGCGATGTTTGACCGAGTAACTCAAGGTCTAGATCAAAGACCTACAGGAACCGGTTCAAACTACATCGTTTCCGTGATGCGTGAAGAAATTATTCATGGCGCAATGGCTAAGGCCTTGCAAAAAAAGAATATAAATATACTAACATGGTACACAGAATTAGGAAAGTCCTTAACTGATGCACAGCGAAAAGCACTCAATGATAATTATACAATAGAAGGAGGTCGGTACGACCGAGAGGGACGCAAAGACTATGGCTATGGTGTTGAATACACACGATCAGTAGTCCAACAGTTTCTTTACGGAAATGATACCCAATCCTTTACTCAGCCAGGCAGTGCCTTGGAAAAGGTTAAGGCTCTCATCAAGTCAGCCCAAGCATACATAACAAAAGCTCTAAAAACTTTAGCCCCTAAAAATGAAGAGGCAGCGACTATCGTTGCAGAGGCAGCTGACCTTTTACTGAAGGCTGATCCTAGCGCAAAGCTAACCAATCAAAAGGCTGTAGCATTATCTAAGTTCCTTCTAAGGAAGAAGCAGGCCAATAAGGCTTCTGGTGTTACTACGTCTGGTGTAGACCCCGCTATTGAGTCAGCCCCAGAGCAAGCAAGCGCAGAACCTGCACCTGTGTCCGCAGAGACAGTTGCGGAGTCAGACAAGCCACCGAGCAAGCGCAAGAAGGCTAAAGAAGAAATCACGACTGTTGATAGGTATTTAAAAACTATCAGTTCATTGCTTCGTAGTATTCACCCTCGATTATCTATTCTGGTAGATAAGTACTACAAGGACATTGACACAAAGGTTCTCGGTTACATGACCAAGACAAAGCCTTTCTTTGAAAAAATAAATAAGATCAAGAACAAGAAGGATAAGAAACGCTTGACGCAACTTATTTACTACAGCCGTAGTCTTGAGAAAAATCCAAAGAAAGGCGAACAAAGAATCAAGGAACGCGATCTTCTGTTAAGAAAATACAAAATGTATAATGACTTCCATCTTCGGGTGAGAGTTATTCTTAATAAGGTTCGCACAGAACTTGTAAATGCTGGCTACGAACCCGGCAACCTTGAGGACTATTTCCCTCGTAAGATTCTGGATCTCAAGAGAGTCAAAGAACACTTCGGTGACAAGGTCAAAAAGCCATTCAGTAAGTTTATTGCTGAACTAAACTTTGTTACTGAAGCTCGTCAGTTAGTTGTAGCAGAACCAGAAAACAGAGATTTAAAGGGTGCTGATTTAGCAATATTAGTACACAGCAGGTTAGAGAAACTTAGTGAAACTCACAACAAGCCGGAGATGGCTTTGGACTTTGATACCGTTAAAAAACTTTTACCTCTTGAACAAGGAGTAATACTGAAACTTGGGGACAAGAAGACCCTAGAGATTGAATCCATGTTGTTTGATCAATTCATGCGCCGAGGTCTTTATGCAAATTACAGCCAAGGTCTTAGCAACCTCAAGAGAAGAAGCATTGACATCATACCCGACAGCTTGATGGATGCCTATGCCTCACCAGGTGAAGCGTTTGAGTCCTATGTCTATGGTGCTACTCAAGCAATGGAAACCAGTAGGCTAATAGGTCGTAGGTTCATGCTTGATGAAGGAGGCAGCAAGGCTGAAAGAGCAAGTGAATTAGCACGAGAGCTTAGAGAGTTGGAAAATAGCGGAGCTATTACCCCAGAAGAAACTGAAACTGCTTATGATGTTTTCCGCGTTGTTCTTACTCCGCAAGGGAGGGAAGAAAAGTTTTTTGCAGGTCTTCGGGGATTTAGTTACTTTACTTTGCTAGTGGAGTTCACATCTACACTATCTCAAGTGTTTGATATGCCATTTATCATGGCTCGAGCAGGAGTTGATAATACGTTCAAAGCGTTACTCTCTCAAAAAATTGGTGTTGATTTATTAGGTATTGATTCAAAGCGTGTATCCGAGGAGTTCCGTGACCCGCTGTTCATGGACAAGGCTGTTCGCTTAGGTCTAAAGGTAAGTGGGTTTACTCGCATGGATCAGTTCATGAAGGAGACTAACATCACGGCTAACTTTATGCGCTTCAAAAAGATCGCGAAAGCCGCAGCCAACACTCCCAATGGCCGTAGGTTCCGGGCAGAGATGGAGTTCATGGGGTTCAATGAGGCAGAAATCATACAACTCAAGGCTGCGTTGCAAAAGGGTGACAGCAATAATCCATTGGTAAGACTTGCACTCTTCTCAAGATTGTCTGAGACACAACCAACTTCTAAAGCTCGTATGCCACTCAAGCAGGCCGAGAATCCTAACACTCGATTGCTTTACACAATGAAGTCCTTTTTAGTGAATCAATTAAATCTTACTAATGATTTATATATTCGTCAGATGAGAACTGGTACTCGTCAACAGAAAGCTGAGGCGTTCCTTAACCTTAGCAAGTTGATAGTCTTCATGGCAATGGTTGGTATGCCTGTCGATATGCTGAAGGATTTAATCGCGGGACGCTTGGGTTACCTGCCGGATTACGCAGTTAATAATAGCCTTCGTATTCTTGGTATCTCTAAGTATTCTGCTTATAAAATCAAACGGGATGGTGTAGGCGCTTTTGTTCTTAACTACTTCCAACCAGTTGCCTTGCAACAATTCGTTGATATTACCAAGTCCGTGCAACAACTAAGTGCTGGGACTCCTGTAGAAAGAACTAAGCTAACGACTCTTCTTCCTATGTCCGATGTCCTTAACAGGATCTTTGGGTTCACGAAGCAGAAGGAACAAAGAGAATTTAAGCGCAGACTCAAAGAAGGCGAACGTCCATTCTTGATTCCTCCTGGAGCCTTATAGTAAAAGGGGCTGCCCCGGAATAACACGGAACAGCCCCCAAGGACTAAACAAAAGTGCGGACCATGAAAAAACCGCACTGCGCCTGGGATTACTCCTTCGGCTTACCTTGTATTTGTACTATGAACCAACTAACACACGAACCATTGTGTGGTAGAATAATTATAGCATGGATGCACTATGTCTCATGTCAAGAGGAATGCTCCAGCCTGTGGCAATTTGCACAAAGAAGTTCGCACTTCTCTAGCTCCTTAATAAGTTGCTTACGAGTTCCTGTCCTTCTGAATTGAGTAATCAGCCTAACTTTTTCGTACTCTGGAAGGTGATGGCAGTCGAACTGTCCTGCCGTACCTCTAAAACCGCACCTGTTGCAGACATAGCCACCGAAAAAATCCTCAATAATTTTATGGTAACGAACTGTCCGCTTCTGAGATGGGGTCATATCAAATAAACTGTGAGTAATCCTCCATTTGTTGAGTGCCTTTGTTGAAGAGGATACGACCCTGAGTATATCCCATGCCCTCCCTCTGCTTGGCTAGTGTCCAACGAATGTATTCGCTCTGGTGTTCTCTTTCGGATAGTGTCTGCCATAGAAATATAATACTGTCAGCATCCTGCTCCAAGGCTCCACTTTCACGGAGGTCAGACATGATCGGTGATCGGTCATCCCTTTCGGATTCACGGTTCACCTGAGCCAGTAACAGGATGGGTATATCTAAGTCCTTGGCAAGTAGTTTTAGTTCACGACTAATCTCTGCCACTTGCTGCTCTCTGGATATGTTCTTGGACATGGGCTTTATCAGTTGGCAGTAATCAATAATGATTCCATTTATGTTGTGCTTCCTGTGCATACCCCTAGCTGTTGCCAGTATATGATCAAGCCGATAGACGTTGTCACGGATCCAACAGTTCCAACCCTTCACGGTTTTAGTAGTCTCCTGCAGCGTCTGCATCTTGTCCTCTGGGGCTAGCCCGTCCTCGAACCTACGCATATGTAGACCTGACTTTATGCTGAAGATGCGTTTCATAATCTGGTTAACACCCATCTCAAGATTAAAGAGCAGTACACCGTTGCCATTCGTGCATACGTTCTTCAAGAAGTTCAATGCGTATGCAGTCTTGCCGCACCCTGGCCGTGAAGCTAGTACGCACAGCTGACCTGACCCGTATCCGTTTCTGTAAAGGACATCGTCAATGGACTGTATGCCAGTTCGTAAGTATCGAGAGTAATCTACTTTACCTATGACATCCTTATATGTTTGATCAACAATAGTTTGTAGATTTTCTTTGTTAGGAGTCAACGAAGATATGGCATCGCACTGACCCTGTATAGAAGTAAGGATCTCCTCGGAGTCCTTGCCCTCCTGTAAACCGTCCTTGATTATAAGCGAGAGACGGTGAAGGTTCCGTGACTTATAGGACTCAACCATGTCATCTATAAGCCCCTTAAATTGTAACTCACTGAGTCCTTCGTCATGCGTGGACCAGACTGAGTTAGCATCGAGTCCCTTCTGACCCTTGGACAAGTCCGTGAACAAGGACATTGTGCCAAGGATCACCCCCTTAGAATCTATCTTGCACATGGTTTCCCACATTGTGCGGGTGTCATGAGCCGTAAAGAAGTCAGCATTGATGCCGGACTCCTTTGCTTCGTTCAGTAACGCATTGCAGCCATCGTTTATTTCAGCCTGTAGTATTGTCCCTAGTAAACTTCTTTCTAATTCTTTCATGGTTTTTAAGTTTTATGTTATGTTGGTTCCAACTGTCAACTTGCGGTTTCCAATGATCCTCACCCCGCATCACCCATTCTTCTAGGTAAGCTAAATCCTCGGAGTAAAGTGGGCGGTCAGAAGAAATAGAAGTGAATCCATCGAACAGTCCACCCGTGTCAGTCATGAACTTTACGACAACATCGCAGGACTCAAACTTCTCGTTATCCATATTAAGCTTATATGTGTATTTCATACGAGCCTATTGATTAATGTAATAAATGCCTTGGCTGCGGTAGCAGGAACTACTCCGTTTCCCAAGAGCCTAAGTCTGTCCACCCTACCGGAAGACCCATTAGGTGTTCGACCCAGTTGGGGTTCAGCTTGCCGTTTGTCGCATGACCCAGATCGCGCTGCTTCCTCTTTATTCGGCCATTCATTGCCGTGTTGTTGCTGTCGTGAGGAGCCGGGCATACTGGAGTCGGCCACGACTCTTGGCTCTTCCCATTCGTGTTGGGGTTCGCCCGGTCTTGCAGGCCAACGTGTGCCACCCGCTGCCCAAGTGTCTTCTTGGATGGGTTCGCCCTGCTCGGAGGAACTGTGGCGTTGGTATCCTTCCAGTCCCTCGTGGTTGCTGTTGGCCAGTTCTTGGCTGCCTTGCGACTGTGATCCATGTCTGGATAGTGAACTTGCTCTCTGAGGTTCATACACCCCGCGTTCTTCTCTGCTCTGGTCTGAGCTAGTTTCTCTGGAGTCCGCACTAGGTTGTTGGAGTCGAAGGTCTGCGGTGTTGCCCAGTTCTTCACTTGAGTGCTGAGTCCATCCCCGCTTGTCTTGCTCGCTCCCTTGCGGTTGTGATTCCCGCATATGTTTGGCGTTGCCCAGTTCTCCTCGTGAGTCTCTACCGCATCCCGCAGCTTCGCCCCAAAGGTTTGATTGCTCTTGTGCCTCTTGCTCTTGAAGCCCTCGTCGGTCATCTCCGTTTCGATACGTCCGCCCTCCGCGTCCGATGTCCTCGCTGTTGGCCATCCCAAGGATGAAGACTCGCTTACGCTGGTGAGGTGCGCCAACTTCTTCCGCTGAGAATATTCCTGCCGTTGCTCGATAACCCAAGCCTTCCAATTCTCTGAGGACATATTGGAGAACTGATTCTCCGTCTCCAGTCTTAGCAGAGATGATTCCTGCCACGTTTTCGAGAAAGCAAATTCGAGGTTGGCACTCTCTAATTCCGTCTGCGATGTAGGGGAAGAGGTGTCTGGGGTCTTCAGTAGCTTGGCGCTTTCCAGCAGCACTGAAGGGTTGGCACGGGAATCCTCCAGAGAGGATGTCCACGCATCCACGAAACTTTCTGTAAGGGAAGGTCTTAACGTCCGTGAACACAGGTGCTGCATCCAGTTCTCCCGCTTCCATCTTTGCAACCAAGTTCGCGACAGGGAATCCTTCCCTCTCCACGTAAGCGATCTCTCGCAAATTAGGGAGAACTCTTCTGAGTCCAAGCCCAATGCCTTCGTATCCTGAGCATAAGCTGAGGTGTGTAATTGTTTTGGTAATATCCACATTAATAATCTTTCTAATTGTTTGTTGGTTCATTTAATAAAGAAGTAATAAAAAGGGGAGAGGCATGACCCTCTCCCCCTTGATAGTCAAGCAATCCCTAAAAAGGATCGTCTCCAATGGGAGCCGCTGTTGGCTGATTTGGGATTCCGTCCCTGCGGTATTGCTCAGGTTGTTTGTCCTCATCAAGGCGAGTCAAACGTAGGTTCATAACAGGGCCAGCTTTGCTCTGGTTCTTCCAAGCCGCCGCGCGGTATTTACCTGGTGCGGTGACCTCTAATGTCCCTGTGGCGTGAGGCGATGAATCGGACTCACGGTTACTTTCGGGGAATAGCACCCCAGTATTTTCGTTGTTGTATTTTGGCATTGTATTATGCGTGTTATTAGAATTCAAAGTCCGCGTCAGCGTTGGCTGGCTGGCTTATCTTCTTGGTTGGTGTTATTGGCTTCTTGCCGTGATCGTTGGTCGCATCAGCGTCCTTTGTATCGTCGATAGCAAAGAGTCCGTTGAGTGCGTATTTGCGAGCGTATGAACTGGCTGACCCAGTAATCTGTGAGTCATCCATACCCTTTCGAGTCTCTGCTTCTCTAGCGAATCCGTTTGCTTGGATGGTGTATTCACCTTCAGTATCTGCTAGCACAGCCGTAGCTTTGACGTAAACGCGTCCACCTACTTCGACCATGTCGTCAGTAATAACAAGTGTGCAGTTCCACTCAGCGAGCAGAGGTTTGACAGCTGTTAGTATATCTTCAGCGGAACGGTAAGTGTAACCGCCGAACTTATTAGTCTGCCCCTTCGGAGCTTTGAGGGATGACTGAATCCCTTGGAGTTTTGAATGAATAAGATAATTTAATTTATCCATGTTTATGTTTAGTTAGTTCACGGAATAGTTTGGTTCGTTCCGAGGCATTAGAACATTCCATGAGTTGTTTTCGTTTCGCCCCTAGATCAACTAAAGTGGCTTTCTGTTTTTCAGATGTCAAGCCCTTAAATTTTTTGCATAGCTGAGTTAATCCCACTGGGTGCAATACATCCAGTTGCTCCTGCTCTAGGTAGTCCGCTATGCCTCGTAGCACTGCCGGTAAATGACCGTAGCTGATCTTGCATCTACGGTAAGCAAAGTTTTCAATCTTACCTAGCAAGGCGTTGCCAACCCTTGATACTACGCCTCGAACCATACCGGATTGATGGCAGTGATCCACCACCCAATCCGAAGTCTTTCGCAGTATCAGCGGACAAGTTTTGGGCTGATGCTTTGCCCTCCAATCCTTGAGTTTATTTTGTGGAAGATACATCTAGCTCCGTGAGCAAATCCTTCAGGGCTTTCTTCTCTTGCGTTAGGTTCTTACGTTGCTCCATCATCCTTTCTATTCTGAAGGATAGGGTCCGTGATTCCTGTCGGATCATATCAATCCTAGTCTGTATTCTTTCTACGTTACTTTCTATTTGTGTCATACTCATATTATTTTTTATCGGTTCGGTCCTTAATTTGATTTAATATCTGTCGTAGAGATTTGAGATATATTCCCGTCTCGTGCTTATTTTTTGCCGTTAGAGCTTCGTCAATAATGTTCAAAGCCATAGTAACAAGTTCATCAATCTCTTTCATTTAGTCCTTCTATTTTGAACACTACTTTTTGAAGGAACGGAGTTGGTTCTGCTCGAGTGCATAACCTTTTCCGTAACCTAGGTCTTTTATATTCTTTTTGTTTATAAGTTCCTTCTTCCAGCACCAGCCAACCATCTTTACAGTCCAACGATCCGGCGTGATGCACATGATATACATGTCCACATCGGGGTTCTCCTTGAGGGTTGCTAGTAGCTTTCCGAGGGCGTGGTGAGTGCTTTTGACATCGTAGGAGTAACCTTTCATCACTCCATCGGCTGACCCAGTGCGAGGGCTGAGTCCGAGGTCAAAAAATACATTGAAATGTTTGGCTACGGCGTACTCGGCAGTAACGCCCTGTGCATCTATATCTAGCCCAGCCATGTCGGTTCGCTTCATGTCCTTGACCTTGTTGCCCCTGGACAGCACGGATCGCAAGTGTCCTACGTGCTGGCACATCATGACTTCGTCGTCAGTTAAGTTAATCTCAATCATTTCGTGATCCCATTTGAGTAAGTGCATTTGCCTGTCTTTTTTCTTTCTGAATTAGCCAAGGCCCTCCATGCTACTGCGTCCCAATCTTCATCGATTATGTGTCGAATAAGTGCGTCCAGTTCGTCAGAGGACTTATCCATATCCCAATGAAGTGGCTTGTCTGGATGATGCTGTTGGTTGCCTAAATAGCTGAGATGAGACACAGCGGCTAGCGCGTGAGGAAAGTATTTAATAAGGCCAGAATACATTGGGTAAGTCTTTCGAGCCTCAGCGTCAGTTGGTAGTGCGTTGTTCATAATTATTGTTTTACTGCGGGTTGCATTCGTAACATCCAATAAAGGTTGGCTGCGGCTTTCGCTACTCGGATGCCCCACTGGCTCTCTTCGTCCGTCCACTCGTAGTGCATATGCTCTGCGGTATCGCAGTCAACGATTACGGATCTAATTTTTGGAAGGTAAGGTAATCTCTGTAGGTGCATTAGCATATAAGCTTCAATGGCTAGCTGACAACAATCTTTCTGGTATCGTTTAGCCTTACCCTTAGTATTTACACGGCACTTGTAGTCCGCGAGAAAGATTCTGGAGTCCTTGATACCTACGAAGTCAACGGAGCCAGCAATCTTGATGCCCCCGTGACTGACTACCTTCTCGCAGCCCAAGGCTTGGACATTGTTGTCATCGATCCAGTCCAGAAACGGAGAAGCCCACTTGTCCCAGCATGACTTACCAGGGTGTTCATCAATGCCCAGAACGTGGTGGTTTATCATACGCTCAATAGTTCCGTGAACCGATGTGCCGAACTCATGCGATGGTATTAACTCACCATCCTTTGGGTGCGGTCTAGTTCCGTACACCATCTCTGCAAGATTAGCCCAAGGCAAGTCCGGATGCTCTCTAGCTAAGTCCGTCATCATCCTTGGCTTGTAGACTTCATCAAGGAATGAGTCCTTGACTATGCCTAGCACGGTCGTGACTGACGGATAAATATCTGCTCCAGCTTTACGAGCCTGTGCAGGAGTTCCCACCTCGGCCTTGAACTGAGGCTCTGATGGGTTCTTGCAGTTATAGAAGTGACTCATATTTCCTCTTGATCGAGGATGAAGTTAAGTGCGTCACGAAGGGCATCCAAGTCAGAGCATTCCTTTGTATTGTACTGCTGTTGGCATAGTTCCGAGGAATCCGATGTTAAAATCAATAAATTTTTAAGCTCTGGATTCATTAAATTGTCCACGTAGACTGCTTTAAGATGTCTTTGTGCCATCAAAGCAAGTAGCTGCGTGTCAGTTCGAGGCTCTAGCTCAGTCTGGATCGGCATAATGTACTGATCCCCAGCTTCAAGTTGTCCGATGCGAGCATCAGAGAATCGGCCACGGAGTCCCACGGCTGATACGATTTCATCATGAGGCAAGCCTATGGCTGGCCCATCTGGATATGTGTGTATTTTTATTTTCATTGTTTAGTTGGTTATGGTTAAATTTCAATGCCACGCATTTTCATGATAGCGATAACGGCTTTGGATCTCTCACGCTTTTGTTTTATTTTTTGCTGACCAAAGAAATTATTTGCCCTTACAACATCTGGATCGAGTGGACCATTTGACATTTCGTGAATCAAAACGCGTTCATCGAAATTCATTTTATCAAACGCCTCCTTATATTTCTTTGTGCTAGATTTTTGTTTTTCTGTTCTCATGTTTATTTAGTTGGTTCGTTTTATGTAGGCACAACTTTACTTAAAAATCGTGCAGTAAAATTCTAGTAACAAGTTGGATAATTCTAGTAACATAGTGGATCATTCTAGTAACATGGTGGAGCATACGATTAACATAACTTACACCTAATTCTATATAGGGATACCCTAGCTTTTATGTCAAGTAGAAGTTTAGTAAGTGATTCAAGTTCAAAGAGATTTAATTATCTTACACGCTTGTCAGTATGAGGTAAATTCAACCTTCCCTTAGCTGCGTAGTATTGATTCAGGCTGATCGTGCTAGCCTTTACAATGTCCTTTAGATGCCCGTGACCCATGCGGACTAGCTTGTTTATCCTTTTGGCTTCATCGTTTATTCTCTTAGTATCTTTAGCCTTCTTTGCCCTTAGCATCTTCGTGCTATAAACCCCGCGCCTAACCGCTAGGTGACGAAGTGCCTCAGGTCTATCCTCCCAGGGAGTTCCCAATGCTGCTTCCCTCCAACTCATTTTATTCTGCTCGATTCGCATGATAATTAGTGATAGCCAGTTGGCTTCGGCTTCTGGATTAACGCAAATTTTTTGCCGGTTAGGCCGGCGCTGCACGGCATCGGTTATGTCCCCCGTGTTGAGGAGTTCGTAATATTTTTCTGTCATGGATTGGCAAAAGGCCAGCGCGGATCTTGCGGATTCTGAATACATATTGATTTGTAGTTAGTTGTTAGTTGTGATTAAATGGTGGAGGTGGGAGGATTTGAACCTCCGTCCTTAGTTCTAAACCAAGTCGATCGCCTTGCACCCCCAGTTAGTTGTTGTGCTGCTCGGCATCGCTTGGCGGCATCGCCTGGCAGTCTCGTTTGTATGCTACGAAAATACATAGCCCTGTCTACCAAAAAAGCCCGCACCGGTAAAGGTGCGAGCTTGGTAGATTTAACCTAGTGCCTCTTCTTTAGTCCAAAGTGCGGACTCAAAGCCTTCGGTTGGCCGTCCTGCCCTATGCCATAGTGAAAGGGCAAGATCGTATCGATTGACCGCGAGGTATCGGGTTGCCTCAAAGACCTCGTTGGCTTGTTCAAACATCCAATCATTTAAGTCCGCGTAATCAGGGTGCGGCCACGGAACTTGGTCGGCTGGTAGTAATTCGCTTGGCTCTAGAGTTTCAAGGTTTAATAATGCTTTCATAGTATCGTTTATGTTAATTAGGATCCTCTGTTTCCAAGGCGTTTAATTTATCCAACCGTTCGTAAAGGCTGGCTATCAATAAAAGCAGGTCGCTATGTTCAAAGTCACCCGCGTCTCGAGTTGCTAACTCTAAGTAGTTTTTATTTTTCATAGTATCGTTTATGTTGTTTGATTTATGCGATTGCCTTGCAACGCTCGTTGTAATAGGGCGATTCATGCTCCCACCCAAAGCCCCTGCACTTATCGTTACTTTCGTCGGAACAGTAGTCCTCAATGCTTTCCCAAGCATCAAAGCTATGTTCGCAAACATTGGTATCGGTGTGCATGGCAAGGATATGTCCGCTGTGCAAGCGAAACAATAGGTGATAGCACCCGCCCCCTGAGCCGAACCAATCCGCTTCTACAATGTTGTTTTCGTAGCGTTTGAAGGTATCCCTGCAAAAGCTTTGAAACTTTGGATTAGGTATCCATACCACGCTATCAAAGAATGATTCTAAGGTTTGCCTAGCATCGTTTGTATCTGTTTTTATTTTCATAGTATCGTTTTTATTAGTTGGTTAAACGGAACATCCGTCACCCAAAAAGCCCCGCCCTTTTGAGGCGAGGCTGTGAGGTTTTAGTTAATTTGAACCCATTGACTTGCGCCAATAGGCTTACCGTTGAAATATGGTTCAAAGTCCTTTTGAGAGAACCTTGCCTTTATTCCTAACACTTCCGCGATACCGTTTAAACGCTCCCTAGTAGTTGGAGTATTCCAACCTGCTAAGGACATGTAAACCGTTCCGTCCGCGTGCATTTGAGCAATTCTATTGCCGTGTAAGTAAACATTCCCCTCAAAAGTAGAGGTGTTGCTTACTGTTTTAGATACGCCCCTTTGAAGGGCTTCCGCGATTTGCTTTGTTACTTTTCTCATAGTATATATATTTTTGTATTAGTTGGTTTGTAAGCGACATGCTTACACCCAAAAAGCCCTACCCTTATGAGGTAGGACTTGTTTAAGCTAGCTTGATGTAGCTTTTGAGTTAGATAGTTTTTCAACTAGCTCTTCCTTTTCCTTGGTGCGTGCTTCAAGGTAATACTCGGCTTGATTCTTTTGATCGTTCCAGTGATGTATTGCACCTTGCACCTTATAAAGGCGGTTCTGCAGTCTTTGAATTTGCTTTTCAGTAAGCTCAGTTTTCATAGTTTTGATTTTTGATTGTTGGTTATAAGCGGAATGCTTACACCACAAAAGCCCGCATCCCTAAGAATGCGAGCCAATGGTTACCAACGCGTATCCCCCTTACTAAGTCGTCATACATCCCTGCTTTACCAACAAGGAGAAGTTAGCGGAAGGACTGTCAAAGAACGGAACTGCACCCCCCAAGATGCACACTCTGCAACCCTGTGCAAGCTTTTTTATCCAGATACTTAATTGCCCTTGTAGAATCCCTTTTCCGTGACTCCGTAGCATCCCCCTTCTTAGCCCCTTTATACGTGGTTACTGGCTCCGAGGCTGCGACGCTGCGCTGCGATGCGATGCTGCGAAGATGCTGCATGAATACTTTCCGCTGCGAATAAATAAATAATTCTTTCACGCGTGACCCTGGCTGTCACCCTGGGAACTCGAGTTTCATAAATCATTGATTTTCAACATGAAACCAAGGTTAGCAAGCCCGGTAAAACTGCAACGGGGGAGGAGGGGGTCAGCATCGAGCGCGTCTAGAATCGTATATATCATCCAACGCCCCTCTAAAAAATATAAGCCTCATGGGGCTTACTGTCCGCGGACTCCCCCTGTGCTACTCAGTAGGGTTACTGCTCTAATCATCCTTTGTTCTAGCGGAGAATCCGGATTCTATGTAGCCGAAAAATACGTGTCAAGCATAAAATCCAATTATTTTTGTCCAGATTCCATAAACTATTGACATTCATCTAAGTAATTCCTATCAAAAAAGTAATGAGTGCAATCAATCCTAGCCCCCAAGAGATGCGACTGGATCTAATGGCCAGTATATCTGAGAGTATTCAGGAGGTTAGCAAAGAGAAAGAGGCTATGAAGGTCAATAGCCTAAGCCGTGCAAACCCAGGTAAGGTAGCAGAGATACTGTATCACTACGCTATGGGTGAGACTCAGACAAAGATGGTAAAGAAGTATAAGTTCAGTCGAGATACTGTAATCTCAGTTCTAACTGATTATGCGGATCACATAGGGAAGTTCCGAGAGATAACTGGCCGACTAGCAGCTAGGAACTACTTGAATTTGTCCTCACTGGAAGAAGACCTTATTGAGAAAGTGCGGAATCGTTTGGAGGGGGATCCAAACTTCGAGGTATCATTCCGTGACCTAAAGGAGCTATCAATAGCGAAGGCGAATGCAGGTAGAGAGGCTTTGACGGCTCGAGGTGAAGCTACCCAGATCACGGAAGACAGGAAGGTTTTTACGCAGGATGACTACGAGGCTACCGTCAAGGCAGCGAGAGCTAGGATACAGGAAGCAAAAACTATAGAAGCCGAGGTAAAGGATGCCTAAGTCAATCATGGATTCTAGCTACGATCCGATCTATGATCAGATTCGTGGTATCTTAGGAGAGCATTTTGAGAACTACTGCTTTATAGTCATGAACGAGCAGGGCGAACTATTCTATGATTACAATCATTTGCCAGCAGGGAGGATGCTTTTGCATGAGATGCAGAAGGAACTCAGTGAAGGTAATATAAATTTTGAATGGGAGTTCGAGAATGAACCCGAGGATCCAGAGGAGGAAGAATGACCATTGAGTTCACAAAGCACCCAGCCCTCGAAGCCCCTACCGATGAAGAGATAGTTATCTTAGGTGAGGCGGATCCTAAGATGTTGGTTGCGCTGCACGAAGCTCACGAGGGTAGGATACAGTCAGCACGGGAGGATCCACTTCGTCACGGATTTGAACTAACTGGTTGGAGCCGGATGCGGGATGCACTGAAGGACTACGATGAGGTCATTACCTTTGGTGGTAACAGAAGCGGCAAGACAACGGGATGCGCCAAGATGGTCATGGAGGCCGTGACTGAGAACATGGATGGACATGTGGTGTGCTTCAGTCAGAATGCGGACACATCCATCAAGGTCCAGCAAGCTGCAATCTGGGAGATGATGCCCAGAGAGTTCCGCAGAAAGACCAAGAGTATCGATGGTTACATTAACTTCAGTATGCAGAATGGCTTTACGGGTAGTTCTTTCATCTTCCCAGACACAAGAACTAGGGTGGACTTCAAGACATATACTCAGTTCAGTAATAACCAAACGATCCTAGAAGGTTTTGAGTTCGGTTTCCGTAACCCTACAGGAACAAATATAGGAGCCTGGCTGGATGAATACTTAGGGGACGCTGCGCTAGTCAACACCCTACGCTTCCGTCTTGCGACCAGAGATAGTAAGATGCTGTTGGGATTTACGCCGATTGATGGGTACACGCCCTTCGTTGCGGAGTACCTCAAGGGAGCCGAGACGCTAGAGACAAAGTCTGCGTCCTTGCTGGATGGCGAACAGGTGCCGGTGATTCAATACAGCCCTGAGCGAGATGCGGGTGTAGTTTACCTGCACTCCGACGAGAACCCCTTTGGCGGTTATGACCGCATAGCTAAGGATCTCAAGAATGCAAACCGTGATACGATCATGGTCCGTGCCTACGGACTACCGACGAAGTCAATGACTTCTCTTCTGCCAAACTTCAGCCCAGAGGTCAACGTTCTTAGCGATAAGCCAAACAAATACGGCATGTCCTTTCCTGACAAGGACTCACTGACCTGGTATCATGTAGTTGACCCAGCATTTGCTAGGAACTACGTGGCGATATGGGCAGGGGTATCCGAGGACGAGGAGATATTTATACGCAGGGAGTGGCCGGACCGAGATACTTACGGCGAGTGGGCGTTATTCGGTGATCCGAAGTGGCGCAAGGGTCCAGCTGCGGACAAGATAGGCTACGATGTAGAGAGGTACTGTGAACTGTTCAAAGACATTGAAGAAGAACTAGGCATCGAGGTCACGGAACGCATAGGTGACTCTAGGTTCTTTGCTAAAGAGAATGAGAACAACGTAGATTTATTCACGGCATTCTATGACTTCGGCATGAACTTCACACCGTCGGACGGTCAGCAGGAGGGCATCGGTAACACAAGCTTGGACGATTGGTTCTTTTATAACCCGAACTACGACCTTGATCCCGCCAACAGACCTAGGTGCTACGTGCATGAGGACTGCGGGAATCTTATTGAGAGCATGATTAATTACAATGCAGCCGGTAAATCCGACGAAGCCCTCAAGGACTTTTTTGACCTCATTCGTTATTTGCGAATGTCAAATGGCGGCATGGGTCCTGATTATTTTGCATCCTCCGACATGGGGATCACCAGAAAACAACAAGGAGGATACTAATGAAAGTAAAACTAACTGAGTTCGCCGAGTATCACGATACTGACTTCGACGAAGCTCTCAAAATAGCTAGAGAAAAACTACCGCAGGAATACATTAGCGGTAAAGGAAGGAACACTTGGATCAGCCCAGAGGGACAAGACATTCTGTGCGACGGTCTATTGATCAACGAAATAATACCTAAGCACTTCAGAGGCAAGGTGTTATCAATCTGCCCGAATCCTAGATTTAACATGGTTCACTTCAAAGAGATTGGAAAAAAGGTTCCTGTTCTTGTGCCTAATAGGTTCAGTGAAAGGTTCTTAGGTAAAATGATCTGTTTTGAGGTAATCGAATCCGAGACAGGTGTTAGCTATCGATATGTCAAAGGTTGACAGAACAAAGATATTTTATGACAGGAATCCTTTTACCGGACAAGTAGAGGACGAGAACCTGACGTTGGATTACAAATGGAACCAGCAGAACAGGGATCGTCTTATAATGTGGGAGACTTTCAAGCGATACGTGAAGCATGAATCCAAAGTTCCCATGACAAACATAGAGTTATGTGATAAGATAGGCAGTTCTAGGACTCATCTTGCTAGCATGATTCAACTAATAAAAGATAGACTAAATGCAGAACGATAATATTTCAAATGCTCTTACCTACGTGGGCAACGAGCCGGACATTAAAACACTCCGCTTTGCTTACGAGCAAACAATAACGGAGCTTGAAGCATATTTTGATTTATGTCGTACAAGCTACGACGACCGTCGGAACTGGTGGCCGGGCAAGAGTCGCGATCACCGCAAACATGGATCCGATGCGTTTCCTTGGGAAGGTGCTAGCGATACTGAGTGCCATCTCATCGATGAACGCATTACGAAACTTGCATCCTTATTTATTTCTGCACTCAAGAGGGCTAACGTCAGAGCGTTCCCCGTGGAGAGTGGGGACATTGCCCGCAGCAAACTGGTGTCAGGTTTCCTCAAATGGATGATACGATCCGGATACATCCCCCGCTTTTATAGGGAGATGGAACTCGGTGCTAACTACCTGCTAGAGCGTGGACTTCTAGTCACTTACATTGGGTGGCATATGGAGGATCGATCCTTTGAGCAGGAGATTGACCTACAACAGATTGCACAAATATCTCCAGAAATTTTTCAAGCTGTAGAGCGAGGTGAAAACGATGAAGAATTGATCTTACTTATGCAGCAAGTTTTTGACGGCGTTACAGAAAAGCGAGCAAAAACCGCACTCAAGGATCTACGCAAACAAGGAATCGCGAAACTGCCCGTAGTGCGTCGTCAAATTAATTGCCCCGAAGTCAAAACCCTAGCACCTGATGGTGACTTTGTCTTCCCCCCTTATGTTACTGACCCGCAACGCGCACCGTATTGCTTTTGGAAAACGTATTATACTCCACAGGAATTAGAACTCAAAGTAACAACCGATGGTTGGGATCAGGACTTCGTGGACATAATGATCGAGAGATACCGAGGCGTAAATATTGATAGTCTTGAGCGATACGAAGAAGGCCGTCGCAGCATGAGCCTAACGGACACTGCGTACGAAGCCGATGAACTTATTGAAATAATTTACGGATACCAGAGACTGATTAACGAAGAGGATGGCTCCGAAGGGATTTACTGCACAGTATTTCATAAGAACTTTGATGGAGATGATGGAACTGGGACTCCCGGATATGCAAAGTTCGAGCTACTTAACGGATACGAGGACTATCCAGTAGTAGTAACACGCTTGTCCGAGGACACTAAGCGTCTCTATGATGTATCCACCGTTCCCAGTATTCTTCGTGGTATTCAGAACCAAGTAAAGGTAGAACGTGATTCACGGATTGACCGCAATAGCCTAGCTACTCTGCCTCCGATCCTGCACCCAGTAGGTCAAGCACCCAATGACTGGGGACCAGGTCGCATGATTCCGTACCGCCGTAAGGGTGATTTGGACTTCGCACCAACTCCTGCATACAACCAAGGTTCACTTGAGATGGAGCAGACACTGCTCAATCAAGCTGACCGAATGATTGGACTGGATCCGAATGATCCAATGTCTCAATCCAGACAGCAGTTCATGGTTGATAAGTACCTTAGCCACGTATCCGAGGTAATTCGTATGGCGTACAAGTGCTTCCAGAGATTCGGACCCGATGAAGTATTCTTCCAGGTTACTGGTATCCCTGACCCTCAAGTCATGAACAAAGGGAATCCAAATGAGAACTTCGACATCATGATTAACTTTGATGTGCTTGACAATGACCCAGATACAGTAGAAAAGAAACTACAAGGATTTGTTGCATTGAATCAACTCAATGTAAATAACCGAATGAATGTTGATGGATTACTTGATATTGCAGCCGCTAGCATTGATCCCGTCATGGCTGACGCGGTTCTACAACCTGCACAAGACGCTCAACAAGAGATGGTTAAGAATGTTACTGATGACCTTACAAAGATTTTTGCAGGTATTGAAATGCCAGCCCGTCCTACAGGCGCACAGATTGCTATGCAAGTTATTCAGCAATACGCCCAGCAACCCGACATCCAGCAACGCCTACAGCAGGACGAAGCATTCCGGGGACGCATGGAGAAATACCAAGGTCAGTACACTTTCCAGATGCAGCAAGCGCAAAATGCTCAGATTGGTAGAGTTGGCACAGCCCCTGCTCAGATGGGCGAGATTAGTACTCAGAATATGTAGTATTGTTTTATTAACAAATACTTACACAATGGCTGATAATAAAACACCTTCACAACTTGCCCAACAGCGAGTCCGCGAACAGCGTTCACAGAATTACTTTAATATGCTCTCCCTCAACGAGGGGAACAAGCCTAAGGTCTACAAGGACAGTAAGGGTAACCGCACCATAGGAATTGGATTCAATCTTGAAGACGCAGGGAATCGCAAGTTTCTCAAGCGAGAGGGTATTGATATTAATGAGTTATTTGCGGGTAGACCGTTAAGCGAAAGAGAAACAAGGATTCTTTATAATCACAGCCTCACTCAGGCATTTAAGGACGCTCAGTCCTATGATCCTAACTTTGCCAAGAGGCCCGAAGCCGTTAAGATGACGCTAGTCGATATGGCCTTCAATCTTGGTCTAACGAAGCTAAATAAATTTGTGGACATGAAAAAAGGTCTTATGAATAATGACTACAATATGGCTGCTGATGAAATGGTTGACAGTAACTGGTACAAGCAGGTAAAGTCCAGAGGTCCTAGAATGGTAGACGTAATGCGTTCCGCAGCAAAATGATATGAATATCCAAGACGATATAAAGACACTTCATAATTACGAGGCTTTTGCTCGATTCATGAAGATGGTGCATGACCTTAGAGAAGAGGCTATTGAGGAACTGCACGAAGCAAGTAGCGAAAACATTCAACAAATATCCGGACGGATTATTACCTACGATCAGCTTTTACAGCTATCAAGCTGGCAAGAATTAAGTGTCCGTCACCGTGAACATTTCTAGGTAGAACAACAACTGTTCACCTATGTTATATTAACGTATCGCAATCTCTCGGCGTAAATGAGTGGAATTATGACAGATGAAATCACGACTGCTGACTCTGGGGCAGATCAAATACCAGTGGACAATACTAATATATCCGTAATGGATTTTGCAAATCGTCGATTGGGGCAGATGAAGGCTCAACAAAATGTTGAGACAGAATCAGAACCAGTTGCCGAAGAGACAACGGACGAGACACCCGAAGAGGTCATTGAGGAGACTGAGGAAACTCAAGAAACTCAAGAGGTCGAAGAAGGTGAACCAGAAGTTAAATCAACATCCAAGGATGTTCTTTCACAGTTTGATGATTTGGACAACGCGTCCGAAGAGGAATTACGGGAACTAGCTGATAGGTTAGGCAGTAAAGCTGTAGCTCGTTTTGGGGAACTTACCGCAAGACGCAAAGCCGCAGAAGAAAAGCTAGCTAAACTAGAAGCTTCGCTTCAACAGCAAAACCCCCTTGAGTCAAAAAAGAAAATAGAAAATAACCCATTTGGGGATTTAGATTCTATCGAACGCCTTCAAGCTAAGGCCGAAGAGGTAGAGCAAATAGTCAACTGGGCTGAAGACCTTCTTTTTGAAGGTGCTGATTATGCGGCTGACGATGTCATTACTGAGATCGAAGGCAAAGAAATGACTAAGGCAGAAGTCCGTAAATCCCTAATACAGGCGCGTAAGGCTCAGAAGACCTTTCTTCCTGATCAACTTTCTAAAATACAAGCTAAACAACACGCTGAAGATATGGAAGTTGCTTTCAAGCAGAGAGCGAAAGAAGAGCTATCCTGGCTAGATGGTGAAGACAATGATGTCCGCAAACAATACGAAGCTACAGTCAACGATGCTCGTTTCAAAAAGATGAAAAAGATCGTGGCAAAAGAAGCTCCGGATGTTGCGGGTCAATTGGATTACTGGTTCGCTCACGCAGCAAACAGTATCTATGGTCGTAAGCCTGTAGTCGAAAGCAAACCAAGCATGAAACTTACACCACCCAAGGGTGCGACAACAAGTAATGCAAACGCTTCTACATCCCCATCAAGAACTGGAAAGGCACTCAAGGACTTGCAAAGTCAATTTAAAAAATCGGGTAACGCTCGTGATTTTGCTGCACTTAGAAAACTACAAATGGCTTCACGCCGTTAACTCATTCAAACTAATTATTAAATAAAATGTCATTCTCAAATACATTCGATACTACAAATACAGGATCGGCTGTTTCTAACCGCGAGGACTTGACTGATGTCTTGACTATTCTTGCGCCTGAAGAAACTCCAATCCTCTCGTCGGCCGATAAGCAGAAAGCTTCCTCAACATTCGTTGAATGGACAGTTGACAGTCTTTCGGCTCCTAGCACCGCCGGTATTTCCGAAGGTGCTGATGTAACAGCCTTTGAAGATAAATTTAAAGGTCGTGCAAAACTTGGTAACCGCGTTCAAAAGTTCCGCCGTGACTACATGGTATCCGACATGCAAGAAGCTGTTGATTCCGTGGGTCCTGCTAAGATTGCTCAAGCTGAAGCTAAAGCTATCCGTGAAATAAAACGCGACATCGAAGCAACTCTTGCTTCTGCTAACCTTCAAGCTGTTGAGGACGGTGCTGGTACAGCCAACGCTCTTGGTGGTCTTGGTGATTGGATTCAAAATGCTGCTGGTTCTGCTAATGTCCCTAGTGATTTTCGCACACCTGACACTAGCATTAAAGACGTAACTGACGATCACTTTGCTGAAAGCGAATTGAACGGCATAATTACATCTATCTTTGGCGTAACGGGTTCAACCAACGACCTAATGCTAATTGCCGACACAGCCCTACGTCAAGACATCAGCGACTTTGCTCGCTTTGGCGCAGATGCTTCTAACGGCGCAAACGCTGGAGTTCGTTCAGTTAACTACGATGGTAACAGCGGAAGCATCAAGCTATCTGTTGACCTCTATCAGTCCGATCACGGTGTAGTTTCTGTTGTCAATGGTAACCCCGACTGTATGCCAACTCAAGCTGGACAGCCAGGAATGTCTGGTTATGTGGTAAACCCTGAGTATTATGGCATTCATGAGCTTATTCCTATGGGAAGCACTCGTCTGCCAAATTTTGGCGGTGGTGAGCGTGGTTTCGTTGATTGTGCTTTGACCCTCGGTGTATACCACCCTGGTGCGCATGGCAAGATCACAGCAACTGCTTAATTATTAACCAAGGAGATATAATATTATGGCTAAATTAACCGTAAATGAAGCAAATGGTGATTTTACTCACGTGCTTACTCTATCCACTCAGGACATTATTAACGCAAGCACTAACCGAACTGTCTGGGGACAAATCCCAGCGGGTGGTGCAGTTGATGTTGCTTTTGCTGTGGAGTCCGTAGCTCTTGCTGGAGCAACTGATATCACTCTCGAAGTTGGTACAGGTACAGACGATGATACATTAATTGCATCATTCGATGTTGATGGTAACAATGGTGTTACTGTTTACAACACTGGTACAGCTTTTAAACTAGGTTCAGCAGCAACAACTGATATTGAAGCTGGAGCCACACCTACTTCAGGTGCTGCTACTAGTGGACCAAGAGTTGGTATCGCATCTGCATCCAACCTTATCTATAAGTTTGGTGGCACAGTTGCTAACCTCACTGCTGGTGAAGTTATCATTGGTGTTCGTATATTCGACCCACTTCGCTTCTCGGCAAGCTAATTAAATCTGGTTGGGGGGCTTGCGCCCCCCGCCTTTTTTAATATGGAAATAATTGTTCCTAAACTAAAGCGCTATTCAGATGGCGAGATTGATCGTGCCTTCATGAAGGAGATCAAAACTGGTTTTAATCTAGAAAGACAGACAGAAAAACAAAGAGTTGCCGGTGCAGCCAAAGAAGCTAAGAAACTAAAAGGTACAAAACATCCAGTTCTTGGCAGACCAGTTGCTAGTATTCCTCCAAGAGAATACTTTCGACTAATTAAGAAGTACGGTCACGATACCGTGCATTCTAAAGAATTTTTAAAGTACTACAATAAGAAGTTCCCGGAACTTAGCCCAAACAACATCTAATGCAGACCAGAACCTACGGCGATCTTTTTAAGTTAATCCAATCACTGGCTGGTGTTGGATCTTTTGCCCTTACGGAAGCAGATGATATTGCCAATCTGATTAATCGCAGGTTTTTACAAGCATTCAACGAGAGTCCAATCTGGCCTCGATACTTTGTGTCCTCAGAAAAGAGGGACATACTTGCACTAACATTGTCCGGGGCAACGGCTAGCACAAGTACTAGCGTTAACCAGAATTACAAGCTACTGGGTGCTAACACAACTGGCGGCTCAAGTGTTTACCAAGGTGTTACAACAAATACTGTAATTATTTACAACACGGGGACAGCCTGGCGAGTGGACACTAGCGCATCTGCAACAGAACAATCCGATGGAACATTTACAGTGTCATCTGGTACTCAACAATTTATCGAGGCTGATGTTAATAAAAAAGGCAACGTAACAGATGTGGTGACATTTACACCTCGTGCAGGTACTGATTCCCTGCTAGTAGAAAGCAAAAACTTAATACCCTACACGCAGACAGGTAAAACCAACATTGGTTCATTCAATCGTATATTTAGGAAGCAAGCTTTCTTAAATCAGTCCGCTATTGAATACGAGTTCTTTGTAGATTTTACTGGAGCTAATATACTTAATATTGTTTCCACAACTGACAACACAGCATTTGTTTCTTACAAAAAAGAGTTCACTCCATTTACTGTAACAGGAACTGCTGTGTCGGACTACACTGGCAGCACTGTTGAGGTTCCTGCCGAGTTCTTTGCTTACCTTGCTCACGCAACCTACGCTGACTTCCTCCGCATGGACGGTCAGACTGACAAGGCATTTGCTGAGGAAAACACAGCAACCGTTGCTTTAGCACTAGAACTAGAGAAGATTGATATAATCTCTAATAACAATACCGTGAACAAGCGGTTCTCTACTTACGTTAATCGGCAGTCCCGATAATAACCACATATGATATAATACACAATTATGGCAAGATCAAGAAATAACGCACTGGAGTTTAGCTCCGCAGGTTCAGTCCTAGCAACAGATGGTGATCTCACTGAAGGTAGCTTTGGGGCTATACAAATTCTACAGGACACTACTATGGGTGCTGTAGTATCTAGCAATGTGGATCAGACTACTCACTCCGCTGCTGCTTTTAGTGGTAAAACCTTTGGGGCTGGCACTATACTGTACGGTCAATTTTCGTCCGTTACAGTAACCTCTGGCTTAGTGCAACTACACAAGGTCTAATATGCACATTAGCCTTGACTCAGAACTGGGTCAGCAGCGTCGGCTGAACCAAGTAGGAGAGACTATCAGTTCGATATCTACTCCTGCGACAGCATACAGTCTTCGTAGTCTTACTGGTGGTGACCCCAAGGTTGTGCGTGTCCGCAGAGAAAGCGACAACGATGAGCAGGACTTTACGGCATCCGAGGTAGCTTCAGGTGCAATGCTGAGTTATGTAAATACTCAGGCCATTAAACCTCTGGATATTAAAGAACTTGTTACTGGGACATCGGACGATGGACGCAACGGTAATTTTATTCTTGCTGACGCTGCTTACTCGCTTCGTAGCCTGGGGACACGACAGGCTACCGTAACAGCTACAGGAGATACCGTGGCCCGTGATGACGGCAAATATGTAGTGCAGGTTCGCAGGAATGTAAACGGGGATCAAAAGTCTTTTACTGCTGACGAGGTTACTGATGGAACACTTGTATCTTTCGTAAACGAGAGTTTTACTTCAAGCCTACCCCTAGATGTGCAGAGTTCAGCAGCGGCTTACTCCCTGCGTAACCTTAGTTCTAGCTACAGCGGTAATGTTGTAGAGGTAAGACGTTCTAGTGATGGTAATACAGAGAGCTTCACAGCAAATGAGGTTACTGATGGGACGTTGTTATCTTTTGTAAATCAAATACAAACAGTAGGAACAGCGGTTAACGGCACTGGTAGTTTTGATAATTACACTGTAACTAATCTTACAACAACTGGATTTTCTGCTGACAATAGTGCTGGAGGAACTGGTTCAGCTGGATTTCCTTATGCTTTTGGTGCTAATGATGTAATTGTAGTAAGATATACAGTTAGTAACTTTAGTAGCACATCTAGTTTAAGCCCTTCTATTAGAGGTACAAATGCAACTAACAGTGTAACATCTTTAACGAGTGGAGATACTCCATTTACTGCAAATGGAACTTACACAGAAACCTTAACTGCAAGTTCAGATGGTACGCACCTAATGTTTGCTGATACTCACAGTGGTTCCTACACAATCAGTTCCTTTGAAATTGTGTCCCATTCAAGTAACGGCTTCGTTAAAACTTGGTACGACCAATCAGGCAATGACAAGGACGCTGTTCAAACAACTGCTGCGAACCAACCTAAGATTGTAAGTGCTGGTAATTTGGAAAAGGACTCCTCTGATAGACCAGAGATTGATTTTAATGGGTCTTCTCAAACTCTTGATATTCCTACTGACCTTATAACTAACATTAATGCTGCATCAGCATTTGTTGTAGCTAGCACTGACACAATAACTGCAAGTCAAGTAGGTTTAGCCTTATCTAAGAATGATCCTGACTTTAGATTTTATGTTCCATATATAATTAGTAATAATTTTCATATTGGCTACGCAGATAGCAGACAAAAAATAGGGCTTACTCCAGCTACAGCGAATACCAATAAGCATTTATTTGAAGCAATAGCTGGTTCTACAAATGCTCAGGGGTATTTAGATGGCACTATAGATGGCACTCACGGTACAGTTTCATCTGTAAGTGGTAAAACTGCATTATCTAGCGGAGGAATTGGTTCAATAAATTCTGGCAGTTCTTTATGGGATGGACAAATTAATGAGATTATTATTTACAACTCCGATCAATCAACAAAGCGCAGAGCAATAGAAGAAAGTATCTCTGGTCACTACGGAATTACTTTGGGTTCATTTAATCGTAACGGATTTGTTAGAACTTGGTATGACCAAAGTGTAAGCGACCAGGCGGGAACAGCAAGAGGTAATCACGCTGTGCAAACAGCGGTATCAAGTATGCCTCAGATTGTACATAATGGTTCTTTGGTTACTGGAGAAGGTATTGATTTTTTAGGAACGCAATCGTTAGAATTCACCGCATTAAATGCTACTGACCTTGCTATTTTTAGTGTCATTAAATTTGACACTTTATCTGGGCAACAAAGAATCCTGGGTGATAAAGCAGACGATGGCGAAGGATTTGGTACTAACAATTCAACAACGGGCTTTTTTAGAGCAAATAGTCAAGCTTCACCATCTGAACCTGCATTAAATGTTACTTTATCAACTACGGGTGATTTTCTTTATTCCGCAAATAGAGTATCCAATACTTTAGGAATTTTTACAAATGGAGTTGCCTCTGCTACGGCTACAAATAGCGATAACTTCAAGGCAGATAGTATTGGTAGCTCACAAAATCCTATTGAGGGAAAAGTTAAAGAAGTAATTATCTACACTGCTGACCAGACTAATAACCGCACAGCTATTGAAGCCAATATGGGTTCAGCCTATGGCGTTGACCTACCTGATGGTTTTGACCCAACGAATGATAAAGTGAACGGCTTTGTAGAAACTTGGTATGACCAGTTTGGTAGCAATAATGCCGTGCAGACAGTTGCTGGAAGCCAACCTAGGATTGTGAATGAAGGTTCTTTAACAAAGGACTCCAATGGAATTCTAGAGATTGATTTTAATAATAAGTTTTTTGATATAACGCCTATTACTGCAAAATCAGTCTTTGCTTTGATGTCTGCAAATGTAGCCAGAACTGGGGCAAGTAATTTACTGGCGATTGTTGGAAACGTAACTACAGGAGGAAAGAGTTATATATTTATTTCAAACGACCAAGCTAATTTTAATAATTATGCAATTTCTGTGGATGGTAATGCTGGTGACCAGGCCAGTTGGTATTTAAATGGAACATTTCAGTCTGCGGCTGCGAGCGGAAACTTGGGCAACTTTGGAGACATCGTTAGCGGACAAACAATGTTGCAGACTATTATTTACACAATATCAGATGACCCAGCAACAACTGTAAGCACAATTGGAAAGCTAGGGACAGATCAAATACTGGACGGAACTTTCAAAGAATTAGTTTTATATTCAACCAACCAATCAAGCAGTGTCTCCGCTTTAAATACTAACATTAAAAACCATTACGGAATATCATAATGCTTTACTTAATATATGCAAGCAAAGAGGCAGCCATTGAACGAGCCGACGAAGAAGGCAAGGAGAAGGGCTACAGTTACTGGAAAAATGGTATAGGTACACGCTGGATGACATATCCTGCTGAGACTATTGACAATACCTGGGCGTTGGACGTAACGGACTACGACCTCGATGATTCCGAGAAGTCATCAACTGTTAATTCTTATACACCTCTACCTGACGCTGAAGACTAAACGCTATGGATACTATGCTTAGAGGAACTGTAGGATCAACTGGATTCTTTGCCTGTATGGGGCTACAAAGTATTAATACTGCAGTCAGTTTGATTGTTGGTGTAATGACTTTTGTCTTTTTGGGACTATCGATTTATAAATTATTTAAAGAACTGAAGTGACTACTGAACTTATGGCTATGCTAGGAGGAGGAGCCTCTGGCTTTATATTTAAACTGATTGGACAGTTAGTTTCCAATCAGCAAAGCACTGTAGACGCTATGCTCAAGAAACAAGCAGCCGCTGACGAAAGCC
>Ga0209348_1000175_pt1 | contig 37560 bp, 23 predicted proteins | sample ETNvirenome_2_30_FD_184065 | JGI IMG/M metagenome (GOLD analysis project Ga0209348, IMG submission 184065) | Marine viral communities from the Pacific Ocean - ETNP_2_30 (SPAdes) (version 2) | ecosystem: Environmental > Aquatic > Marine > Oceanic | place: Pacific Ocean | collected 2013-06-22 | reverse complement strand
TGATGCCATTGCTATGCCTCTACTGGATAAGTTAGAGAATAGTAGAGTTAAATTTATTCAACCTGATGCCTATATTGCTAATAACACGGATGCGTTTCATGTCTGTGCTGACTTGATTGAATATGCGTGGTGTTTGAGCACTCGTGTTGATTTTGTAAATGAAAGCACGGCAAAGAAAATTAAAACCAATTTAAACCATCTTATTCGTGAGGGTGAGGACATTGTACCGACTCACTTTGAGGATGCGGGTTTATGTGATGCGAACTTAATTGAGTTGTGGGACACTGTGAGAGAGATAAAGCACATTGCATTAAATGAGTGTAGAGATAATGCAGATTTTTCAACTTGCGTGATGGGTGACCCCGAACCAATACAAGGTGAAGGATATGTGATGTTAACACGGTTTGGATACTTCAAGTTAGTCAACCGTCGTGCCTTCTCATATGCAAACTTCCATAATACCAGATTTGTTCCCTTACCTCTTCGTGCATCATGAATTATAACAAGTATAATTCCGAACTGAAAAAGATTATGAAACGTTATCAGTTCACACTTTATAGAAAGAGAAAGCATCTTACATGGATCCATAAATCAGGCCTAAGGATCCATACGTCTGCATCACCTTCCGACGTAAACACACTTAGGCAGGTTGAAAGAAGCATTAAAAGACGTTTAGTGAGTTTGTAAATTAATACGACAGAAAACTCACGTTTTTATGCGTGAGGGTATATAATAGTAGTATAAACAATCATTCATCACCACATGACAAAAACACAGAGACTAATCGAAAGAATTCAAAAAGTAGACAACTTTGAAAATGTTGCCTATGTCTGTGAGGACTTTGAGACATTTATAATTGAGGTTGCAGAGTGGGGAGTAGACCACATCGGAGGAGTTGACTTTGATGACCCCGAAGTTAACAGAGGAATGATGGATGCATTTTTTGCTTCATTCGGTTGTACTCCTAGCAATCCGCACCCTTGCAGCAAGTATGCATAGGGTCAGTCGTTCGTGAATCAGACAGTGGGGGGTGTTATGCCCCCCTTATATTAAAATTGCGTAACTACCCTAACCTACAAAGTGTTACCCAAGCGAGCTATAAATTCCCCTCTACATAAGATTTTTTTTCGCTATATAAAAACATACACAGGGTTCCAAGAATATGAAAAAAAATTTTGATGAAATTTTTTCCACTGTAGAGATCGATCCAGTCACAGATAAATATCATATAACAATACCCGAAGAAATTATTAATGAATATGATTGGTACGAAGACCTTGTATTAAAATGGAACATAGATAATGGGGACATCATACTTACCGAGGCAGATGAATAAAAAAACATATCACATCTATTTGGAAGATAATAAGTGTTTGTTTAAAAATTTAAATGAAGAAGAGTTTAATATAATATGGAATAAGTTATATACATCATACTGGAAGGACGAGATAACCTACGAAGAGATTACGGAAACCCCTAAAGATTACATTACAACCCTAGAAGAAAGTTCTTATTGACAGTCAATATATAATATAGTATAATATGATTACTTAAGTATTAAAAAACATAGCGAATTCGATTATGGCTAAAGGATTTACGGTGAAGGCAAAATCACCGATGAAGAAGAAAAAGGAACCTGAATGGGATTTTGAAAATGCAAAAGCAATGGTGAAAGGAAAAGCCATTGTATTTTGTCTACCAGGTAGAGGAGTTTCTTATCAATTTCTAAAAAGTTTTGTACAACTTTGTTTTGATTTAGTTCAGTGTGGAGCAAGTATACAGATCTCACAAGATTATAGTTCTATGGTAAACTTTGCAAGATGTAAATGTCTTGGTGCAAATGTTCTCAGAGGGCCAAACCAAGTTCCATGGGATGGTAAACTAAATTATGATTGGCAATTATGGATTGATTCTGATATTGTCTTTAACAGTGAAAAGTTTTTCCAATTAATATTAATGGAGAAAGATATTGCAGGAGGATGGTATGCCACCGAAGATGGTAAGACTACCTCTGTTGCACATTGGTTAGAAGAGGATGATTTTCGTAACAATGGTGGTGTGATGAATCACGAAACCGTCGAAAGTATATCCAAGAGACGCAAACCATTCACAGTAGACTATACAGGTTTTGGATGGTTACTCATTAAGAAGGGAGTTTTTGAAGACGAAGGAATGCCTTATCCATGGTTTGCACCCAAGATGCAAGTTTTTGAATCAGGTGAAGTGCAAGACATGTGCGGTGAGGACGTTTCTTTCTGTCTTGATGCGAAGGAAGCAGGTTTTGAGATCTGGTGTGACCCTCGTATACGAGTAGGACATGAAAAAACTAGAGTTATATAAAGTAACCATAGATGGAAAGGAAGTATTCTCAGGTTTAACTCAAATGGAATACTTTAATATTATGGATAACCTATCGATAGAGTATTATCAGACAGGTTCTCCACATCCAGACACAATTAAAACTGAAATTTATTTGGAGGAAAATGATTAGAGCAAGTGGTGGTCTTAGTGGAGGGAATAATATTCAATCTCCACCCAAGAAATCTCGTCAAGGAAGAGGAAAACACTCAAAATACTCGGCAACGTCTCGTAACTCGGCTCGTAAACGATATAGGGGACAGGGTAAATAATCATAAGGCACTATAATGGGTGCCTTTTTTTATGGGCAATACTCATATAAATAAAGAAAAACTCTGTTCATATGGCAATTTCTAGGATATCAAGGGCATTTAAAGATATTAGTTTATCTTTTGAACCACATCCTGTGTCAAATGACCTAAAAATATTAAAAAATGAAGATGCAATTCGTAGATCTGTAAGAAATATAGTTCAAACGATACCCACAGAAAGATTTTTTAATTCTATATTAGGTTCTGATGTCTATAAAAGTTTATTTGAATTCGTTGATTTTGGTACAGCATCCAATATCAGAGATCAAATTATAATTGCATTAAATAATTTTGAAGAAAGAATTGAAAATGTTGAAGTAGAAGTAGATCCTCAACCTGATAACAATACATTTAATGTGACCATTATATACGATATTATTGGCCAAGAGTTTCCAACCCAAGAATATACCTTCCTCCTAGAGGCAACTAGATAACATGCCATTTACTAAATTTACAAATCTTGATTTTGATCAGATAAAAACATCTATTAAAGATTATCTTCGTGCAAATAGTGATTTTACTGATTTTGACTTTGAAGGATCTAATTTTTCAGTACTCATAGACACATTAGCATATAATACTTACATTACGGCATTCAATTCCAACATGATTGTTAACGAATCCTTCTTGGAATCGGCAACATTACGTCAAAATGTAGTCTCATTGGCAAGAAATATTGGATATGTACCACGTTCTAAAACTGCATCCACAGCAGACATATCATTTACCGTAACTTTTCCAGATTTTACGGCAGAAATGCTAAGTCGGGTGCCTAATGCAACATTATCTGCAGGTTTAATATGTGTGGGTGATGCTAATAATACATCTTTTGTGTTTTCTACCTCAGAAAATTGGTCATCACCAATAAAAAATGTAAATAGTTCATATTCTGCAGAATTTTCAAATATTTTAGTCAAACAAGGCACTTTATTAACAAAAGAATTTACAAAAGAAGCATCTTTAGATCAAAAATTTGTATTAGACAATCCTGGAATCGATACTTCTACAATAAAAGTGTATATTGATGATACAACTGATCAAGATGACGGTCTTGGTGTCGAATATTTCTTGGTTGACAATATAATAAACGTAGATTCTTCATCAGAAATATATTTACTTCAAGAAGTACAAGATGAAAAGTACGAATTAATTTTCGGTGATGGAATAATTGGTAAAAAAATATCTAATGGGGCAAAAATAACAGTAAAATATATCACTACGGACGGAAAAGAGGGAAATGGTGTAGGTAAAGGTAATAGTTTTTCATTTGCTGGTAAAATATTACAACAAAATCCAGAAATTATTTCAAATTCACCATTACTTTCGTTTACCACACCTTCTATTGTAACAAATATTACATCTCAAAATGGTTCTGACATTGAAGATGTCGATTCTATCAAATATTTTGCTCCAAAAATATATTCTTCTCAATTTAGAGCAGTAACATCCAGAGATTATGAGACAATTGTAAAAAGAATTTACCCAGATACTGAATCTGTTGCCGTTATTGGTGGTGAAGAGCTTGATCCACCAGAATTTGGAACGGTATCTATTAGTATAAAACCAAAAAATGGAACTTTTGTTTCTGATTTTAATAAATCTAGAATTTTATCACAATTAAAACAATATTCTATATCAGGTATTAATCAAAAGATAACAGATTTGAAGGTATTATATGTAGAAATTGATTCTTCGGTGTATTATAATAGTACAAAAGTATCATCTGAGAATTCTTTAAAATCATCTGTATTAAATGCCTTAACTTCATATGCAAATTCTTTAGAAGTTAACAAATTTGGTGGTAGATTTAAATATAGTAAAGTTTTACAAGTAATTGATAAGACAAATATAGCAATATCTTCAAATATAACTAAAGTAAGAATAAGAAGAGATTTAAAAGTTGCATTTAATCAATTTGCACAGTATGAATTATGTTATGGTAATCAATTTCATGTAAATTCTGAAGGATATAATATAAAATCTAAAGGATTTTATATTTCTGGACAAACTAAACCAGTTTATATAACTGATGTTCCTGATCAAGGTTTAAAAACTGGAGTTATTTCTTTGGTTCAAGTTTTAGACACTGGAGAAATTAATGTTATTGCAAAAGCTGCGGGAACAGTTGATTATATTAAAGGTGAAATTATGTTGGCAACCGTGAATATTACATCAACATTAGATGGATCAGATGTTGTAGAGATACAGGCAATTCCAGAATCTAATGATGTTGTTGGTCTAAGAGATTTATATTTGAATTTTAGCATCTCAGAAAGTACAATAAATATGGTAAGAGATGTTATTAGTTCAGGTGACGAAATAACAGGAACTTCCTTTGTTAGAGATTTTTACACATCAAGTTATCTTAACGGAAAATTAATACGAGAGTAGTATGATAAGAACTGATTTTGAATCTAAAGTTAAAATTCAACAAATTATAGATAATCAACTTCCAAATTTTATTAGGAGTGAAAGTCCTAAAACGGTAGATTTTTTAAAACAATATTATATTTCACAAGAATATCAAGGTGGGCCTGTTGATATTACAGACAATTTAAATCAATATTTAAGTTTAGATAGTTTAATTCCTGAAGTTATTGTTGATAGTACTACTTTATCATATGATGTTGATTCAACTGTAGGTGTAGTTACTGTTAGTTCTACAAAAGGATTTCCACAAGAGTATGGATTATTTAAAATTAATGATGAGGTAATTACATATACTAATATTTCATCTGATAATTTATCATTTGAAGGATGTAAACGTGGATTTAGTGGGATTACAAGTTATCATCAAGAATTAAATGATGAAGAATTAGTATTTTCCAGTACAACAGCTTCTGAACACTCTGCTGGTAGTCATATACAAAATTTAAGTTCTTTATTCTTAAAAGAATTTTATAAAAAATTAAAATTTAATTTAGTTCCAGGATTAGAAGATATAGATTTTACTCCAACTTTAAATGTTGGTGCCTTTTTAAAAGAATCTAGATCTTTTTATGAATCTAAAGGAACGAATGAATCTTTTAGAATATTATTTAATGTACTTTATAATGAAACTCCTAAAATTGTTAATTTAGAAGATTATCTAATTAAACCATCTTCTGCAGAATATTTAAGACGTGAAGTTGTTGTTGCAGAAGTTGTTAATGAAAGATCTCCAAATGAAGATCCTCCAAATCCCAAAAAATTGGTTGGTCAGACATTATTTAAAACTTCTGATTTAAATACTAATGCTGCTATTTCAGAAATAGAACCATTTAGCAGAATTGGAGTTGCATTAACATCAGTTCAACAATATTTTAAAATTTCTCTTTTTGTTGGTTATGATGATAGTGCATCCACTATTCAAGGTAATTTTAAAATTACACCATCAACAAGATCTCTTAATGCTGTTTCTATAGGTTCATCTGTAATAACAGTAGATTCAACTATAGGATTTGGTCAAACAGGAACTTTAATATCGGGTAGTAATACTAATATTAATTACACAAATAAAAGTGTAAATCAATTTTTTGGATGCACTGGAATTGATAATGGAATTAATTCTACTGATAATATACGTAATAATGATACTTATTTTGGATATGAGGATGGGGATACCACTAAAAAAGTAGAATTAAGATTAACTGGTGTTTTATCAGAATTTGAACAAGTATCTGATAATTTGACTGTGGATGAGGGAGAAATAATATCAGTTAAAAATCTTGGAGATTTGATTAAAAATCCCTCTAGTAATAAAACATACAAAGAAACTTTTGCAAATTCTTGGATTTATAATACAAGTACAAGATATAAGATTAAAATAGAAGATATTGAGTTTGGTAAAGCAACTAATCAAATTAATTTATTTGATAGTTATGATAGATCTAGTTTAAAACAAGGAGATACAGTAGAAATAGTTGAAAGATCTTCAAATATAGTTGTACATGGTGAAGATGGTTTTGTAATTATTATTAAAGATAACATCAGTGGTGTGGGAGATAAGCAAGTTCTTCTTAGTTCTAAGTATACACCTGTATTAAACAAAGAATACGATTTAAGGCGAAAAATTAATACTGCGATTAGCAATAAAGAACCATTAGAATATGAAGATATTACATCAGACATACAAAACGTATATATTGAAAATGAAGAAACATTTTATGTAGCTTCAAATTCATTACCATCTGCAAAAGTTGATGGAAATGGTAATGAACGTGAATATCCATATTTAAATTCAATTAACCTTGAAATTAATAAGGCTTCTATACCATTATCTCATGAAGGATTTGGATTAGTTCAAGAAATTTCTGGAGAACCTAATAAATTTGCTGCAATAAAATTTGAAAATAATGTCCCCTTTCAAGATGGAGATGAAGTTTTTTATAAAACTTCAGGAGATCCTTATGGTGGGTTGGAAAATAATGAAATATACTTTGTAGAAGTTGATTCTAGTGATAAAAAAATAATTAAATTATATACATCTCCAACATTTATCGGTAGTTCTGATTATATAAAACTAGAGGATGCAAATGCTGTACATAAATTTATATTAACTTCCCAAAGTTATGAAAAAATAGGAGCACAAAAATTACTTAAAAAGTTTCCAGTAAATGTAGATATTTCTAAAGGAAATCAAACAAAAACAGTTACAGGAACAACTGGTATATTAGTTAATGGTGTTGAAATAAGCAATTATAAATCTAATGATAAAATATATTATGGCCCCATAGATTCAATAAAGTTATTGAATGGTGGTACTGATTATGATGTTATAAATTTACCAAAAATTGAAGTTGCTTCTGGATTTGGAATAACTGCATTAATTCAACCTGTAATTCAAGGTAATATTGAAAAGGTTTATGTTGATCAACAGAATTTTGATATTGATGAAGTCATATCAATCAATGTTACTGGTGGTAATGGAAATGCAGTTTTAGAACCGATAATTCAAAGAAGATCTAGAGATGTTTTGTTTAGTGGTTTATCTACTAATCGTTTTGGTGGAGTAAGTCAGGAATTAAATACCATACAATTTTTATCAGACCATGTTTTTGAAATTGGTCAAGAAGTAATTTATAATTCTGATGGTAGTAAACCTGTTTCTGTAGGTATTGGAACATCAACATTGGTTGATAATGCAAGTTATTTTGTTGAGGTTATTGATGAAAAAACTGTTAAATTATATACTTCTTTTGATGATGCAATTTCTAAAACAAATATTGTAGGATTGAATACTGCTAATGCTGGAGGTATTCATAAATTTTCAACACTTCCAACTCAAAAATATGTTTCTGGTATTAGTGTAATTGATGGTGGATTGTTTACAAATAGAAAATTAATTGTTAAATCAACTGGAATATCAACTCAATATGATAAAATTACATTTAATAATCATGGATTTAATCATGGTGAGAAAATTATATATTCTACGACTGGAAATAAGATAAATGGATTGAGTACATCAACTGGAATTACGACCACTACAAATCAATATCAAATTATAAAAATTGATGATAATTCATTTAGACTTTCTGATGCTGGAGTTGGAGGAACTATAACATCAAATTATACATCAAAAAATTACGTATCTTTAAATTCAGTTGGTTCAGGTAATCACAATTTTTCTTATCCAGATATTAATGTTTCTTTAGACTATGTTCCTCTTGGAATTGGGACTGATACTCAAATTAAAAAATCAGTTAAATTAACTCCTGTTATTAGAGGTAGTATTATTGATTCTTATCTTTATGAATCTGGAACTGGTTATGGATCTTCGATTATAAATTTTGAAAAAAATCCTATTATTTCCATAAAAAATGGTAAAAATGCTTCATTAAAACCTACAATAGTAAATGGAAGAATAGATGCTGTTTCAGTTTCATTTCATGGTAGTGAATATTTTTCTACTCCTGATTTAAATATAATAGATAATTCTGGTTCAGGAACTGGTGCAGAACTAAGACCTATAATTTCTAATGGAAAACTTACAGATGTTAAAATTATTAATGCGGGAATTGGATATTCTTCTTCAGATACTTCAATAAATGTTGTTGCTGCAGGAAAAAATGCTGTCATATCAAATCAGATAAGATCACTAACTCTTGATAATAGAAATAAATTTGGTGATGATATATTATTAAATTCTAATGAAAATAATAATTTACAATATAGTGTTTGTGGATATGATGAAACATTAAGAGATTATTTTGGTGATAGTATAGATCTTCCTCATTCACCAATTATTGGATGGGCCTATGATGGAAATCCAATATATGGATCTTTTGGTTATGCAAATCCAGGAATAGCACTAACTCCAACACGTATGCGTTCTGGATATACTTTAAACTCTTCTAAAGTTATTGATAGACCATTAGGTTTTGATGATGGTTATTTTGTTGAAGATTATGAATTTACGAATATAGGAGATTTAGATAGAAACAATGGTAGATTTACAAAAACATTTGATTTTCCCGATGGAATATATGCATATTTTGCAACCATAAAAAGTGATTCCGATCAAAATATACCAGAATTTCCTTATTTTATTGGAGATTCTTACAGATCAGTTCCAGTTCTTCAGGACATTGATCAATCATATAATTTTGAAGGATCTAATCTTATAAGAAATACTTTTCCATATAAAATTTCTGAAGAAAATGTTGATAATGACTTTATAGTAGAAACTAATGAGATTTCAAAACAAAAAATTGTAATGAAATCAGTTACATCTGGAAGTGTTGATGAATTAGTAATTATTTCATCTGGTGATAATTACAAAGTTAATACTAATTTATCTTTTGACAATACCAATACCGAAGGAACTGGACTAATATCAAAAGTTACCTCATTGAAAGGTAAAGATATTGTTGATATTAATACTACCACAACTACTTTTAATAATACAGTAATTAATTGGAAAAATGCAAATAGTTTAAATTTTACAGTTTTGCCATTCCATACTTTTTCTGATGGAGATATTATATCAATTTCTGGATTTGCATCTACATTATCTCAGTTAAACGGTAATCATACCGTCGGTGTTACTTCTTTTAAAGCATCTGGAATTTCTACAATACTACCATCATCAACTGTTGGATTTACCACTGAAATATATGTGTCTTCAATTCCAAAATCAGTTTCAGTAGGAAGTAGTATTGGAATTGGTACCGAAACTTTACAAATATTGGGCATTTACAAAAATGCTAATATTTTAAGAGTGGAAAGAGGAACTACAGGCCTTGCACATACAGTTCCCTTTACATTATCATTTTTACCAGATACTTTTACAATTAATAAATCTGTAGATTATTTTGAATCTAAAGTAAATGATATAGTTTATTTTAATCCAAAAGAATCTATAGGATTTGGAACTTTATCTGGAATTTCATCATCAGTAACCTTTGATTTTGGTGTTTCTACAATAACAAGAGATATTCCCACACAAAGAATTTATATTGAAAATCATCCGTTTGTTGATAATCAACAAATAACATTATCAAATGTTACTTCAAACATTACATATAATGTTGATCCATCAAATAGTGCTAATAGTAACGCTAATTTACCATCTACGTTATTTGTTTCTAATACAGGTAAAAATACTATTGGAATAAAAACAGGAGTTGGTATTGGATACTCTAATGTATATTTTGTCAGTGGTGGTGCGGATGTAGATACTTATAAATTTACAAGTAATTATAATCAAATACTTGTAGATGTAGAAAAAAATGTTGCAAAAGTTTCTGTTTCAACTTCACATAATTTAAAAATAGGTGATAATATAAGTTTATCTGTAAACCCAAATTTATCTGTTGGAATAGGAACAAGTTCTTCAGTTAAAATTCAATTAGATGAAAATACAGGATATTCTTTAGTTAATCCTATAGGGTTTAACTCAACTGGAATTAACACAACAACAAATCAAATTAATATTTCCTCGCATGGATTTATAACTGGTGATAAAATTTCATATACAACCACGGATACAGCTCCTGAAGGTTTATCAGTAAATGATTATTTTGTTTATAAAGTTGATAAAGATAATTTTAAATTATGTAATACACGTAATAATGCTATTTCCAATCCACCCATTACTATAAGTATTGCAAGCACTGGGGGAGAATCGCAAACTATATTTTCAATTAATCCACAAATTGATGTAGTTAATAATAATAATTTGGTTTTTGATTTATCACACTCATCTTTACAGGGTTATAAATTTAAACTTTATTATGATAAAGATTTTAATAATGAATTTGTTTCTACAGCATCAACAACATTTAATATAATAAGTATTGGAACAACTGGTATTAGTGCGGATGCATCAGTTAAAATTAACAATAATAATTTATTACCAGAAAAATTATATTACACGTTTGAAAAATCTGGATTTATTAGCACTGCTGATAAAGATGTTCAATATTATTCTGAAATAGAATTTATAAAGAGTTCATATAATAATGATTATAATGTAATTAGCACTGGAACTACTACTTTTGATATTTCATTAAAATTATTCCCTGAAAAAATCTCATATAATCAATCCGAATGCGATTCTCTTATCTACTCTACAAATTCATTGACAGCAAGTGGTGGAATTGATAAAGTTGGTATTGATTATGGTGGATCTGGTTATAAAAAATTACCTAATTTTGTTGGAACTTCTTCAACAGAAGGTAAAGGTGGACAAGTTATTGCTAAATCAAAATCTATTGGAAATGCAAATCAAATCAGAATTATTAATGAGGGATTTGAATATTCATCTGATAATACATTAAAACCTAATGCATTCATATCGCCATTTATTACAATTAAAAATTCAAACACTATTGGTGTTGTTACTGTAAGTGAACCTGGAAGTGGATATTTATCATCTCCAAATGCAATTCTTGTAGATTCGATAACTAGAGAAAAAATTAATAAAGGATTTTTTAATACAAATTTAGTTGGTAGTTCTATAAAAGGTATTGATATTGTAGTTAAACCTTTTGGATTATCTGATAATCCAATAGATATATTCACCACTAATAATAGTAATGGTGTTGGTATTAAAACTATAATTTCCAATTCGACAGGAATATTCACATGTTCTATAGAAACACCATCTTTAGGATTTACAACTGCACCATTTTTAGTAGGTGATGAAGTCTTTATTGAAGGTATTAAAAAATACAGCACAGATGGATCTGGATTTAATTCTGAAGATTATGGTTTTAAATTCTTCAAAGTTTTAAGTTTTGATGATACAGGACTAGATTTTAAAGTTACTATCAACTTGGAAGGATTATCAACAAATACTGGTATAGCTATCACAAATCAAAATTCATTAGCGTCTATAGTAAATAAAAATAAATATCCAATTTTTACAACATTATTAGAATCATCCAAATTTATTATAGGTGAACAATTAATTATAGATAATCAACAAAAAGATTTATTTATTACAAGTAGTGAAAGTGATTTTATAAAAATAACTGGAAATTATGAATTATCTATTGGTGATGTTATTACTGGAAAGGAATCTGGTGTAATAGCTACAATTGATAGTATTAGTAATAATAATGGAAGATATATTGTAGATTATTCAGCTAAAAAAGATATAGGATGGTCTGATAATATTGGAAAATTAAATGATGATGCACAAGTAATTTCAAATAATGATTATTATCAAAATTTATCATATTCGATACAAAGTTCTCTTACTTATGATAAATTAAGAAATGCAGTAAATAGTTTACTTCATACAAGTGGTCTTAAAAATTTTGCTGATACTGGAATTTCTTCATCTACTACTGTAGGAATTGCAAGCACTGATTTTAGCATTGTTATCAAAGATTATATTGGTGATAATAGAATAGATTCAATTTATAATTTTGATCTTGCAAATAGTTTGAATGAAAATGATATTTCTAAATTCATATCACTACAAAATAAAAAATTATCAAATTATACTCTTTCAAAAAGTAATGAAGTTTTTATTATTGATAATATTAATAACCAATTTAATAATTTAACTGAAGATACGAATGAATATTTGGATATTATTAATAATAATACAATTAGTTACAAAAATTTATTATTTAGAGTTAGCAATTTAGAACATACTAAAGTACAATTATCTGATTTGGTATTATTATCTAATAATAATAATCAATATCTTTTAGAAAGAGGTCAACTTGTTTCTGGAATTACGACATCTTATGGTAGTGAAGATTTATTAGGATCTTTTGATTTAATTGAGAATGTATTTACAGGAGAACAATCTATCAGATTTGTACCTTTAACAGATGCATCCAATACTGATTATGATATAAAAGTTATTACTGGTGAATTTTTAAGTGGTTCTGGTATTGGAACTTTTCCTGTAGGATTTATTAATTTGAGTGGAATATCAGGTATCGGTACATCTAATAATGATGGAACACCAGCTATCACTGGTATTATAACTGCTAAATCTGATAAATTCACTTCTTTCCATACAAGAAATGAATTAATTAATAAAACAAAGAATGAAGTTAATTTTGTTGAAGTTTATGCCACTCATGATGGAACTAATACATATGTTTCTGAATATTTTATTGACAATTCCAATTACAATGGATATTCATCTACTGGAATAGGTTCTTTTAAAGCAAATATTAGTGGAAGTGATTTTATATTAAATTACCATAATGATACATCAGATCAAATAGATATTAAATCGAATGTAGTTGGATTTGGTACAACAGCTGTTGGAACTGCAACATATAGATTTAATAGAGATAATCAACCTGATGGAACGGAAAGAACTGCAATTTATCAATCTAATTACTCTAAATCAATTGGTATATCTACAGTATTCACATTAGATAAAAATTTATTTAATGCAGTCAAATCAATTATTGAGGTTAGTATTGGATCTACAAAAGCATTACATCAAGTATTGACAGTGCATAATGAAGATAATGTTTATGTAAACTCATTACCATTTCTTTCTGTTAATGGAACCATACCAAATTCATCCATAGAAGAATATGATAATATTCTTGGAATAGGTACTTTTGGAGTTAATTTTGCTTCCAATGATTTCTTATTAAAATTCTATCCAGATCCAACTTTTAATTCAGATTATATTCAAGTATCAGCTTTAAATTTATGTGTCTATAATCAATTGGATATTGGTAATAAACCGAATGACTTTATATATGGTAAAACTAAAGAATCTATTGATAATTATTTTTATAATGCACCTAATGGATCTCGTATTAACAGAACTAGTTTTACTTTAACTTCAAATAATATTCCATTATTTGCAAAAACATTTGATCCTGCTGATACAGATATTATCAGTACTAATGGCAATACATTTAATATTGAAAATCATTTTTTCAGAACAAATGAAGAGTTAATTTATACACCAAAATCTACCTTTGTTGGTGTGGGTTCTACACCAATGGAATATCAAGGTGTTACGGGTGGAGTTGATGTTTTACCATCAAATGTTTTTGCTATAAGAACTAATAAAGATTCATTCCAAATTTCAACTACTAGTGGTGGTGGTGCTGTTACTTTTGTTGGTGTTGGAACAGGAAATGAACATGAATTTGCAATGGCTAAAAGTAATACTAAAAATATTATTACTATTAACAATATAATTCAATCACCTTTATCTTTTGCTTTATTAACTCATACTTTAAAAGACAATTTTGATGATAATGATTCCTTCCTTGGTATTAATACTTCAAGAACAACATTTGCCTTGAGTGGAATATCATCTATTAAAGTTAGAGATATTTTAAAAATTGATAATGAATATATGAATGTTGTTAGTGTTGGTTTTGGTACTACCACTGTTGGGCCAATTACTCCAGGAATTGGTTTAACATCACTAGTTGATGTAGAACGTGGTTTTGTCGGAACTTCTGCAACAAATCATACAAATAACACTAACGTTGAAATTTATAGAGGTTCATTTAATATTGTTGGTAGTAAAATTCATTTTGTTGATGCTCCAAGAGGAACTTTGACAGGATCAAAAAATGAAAATAATTTAGATTTTGCTAGATCAGATTTTAACGGTAGAACATATTTTAGACAAAATTATACAACCAATCAAATATATGATGATATTTCTGAACAATTTACTGGTATTGGTCAAACATTTAGTTTAACTGTTGGTGGAGCAAGCACTTCTGGTGTAGGAGAAACTGGTGGTAATGGATTAGTATTGATAAACAGTATTTTCCAACGTCCAACTGCAACTAATAATCCTTCTAATAATTATCAAATGATTGATGATTCTGTTGCAGGTGTAAGTAGTATTTCATTTACTGGCATTAAAACTGATACTGGCGATATTTTTATTAGTGAAAATGATGTAAATCAAAATCAATTACCAAGAGGTGGTGTAATTATTTCTCTTGGATCTACTCCAGGATTAGGATATGCACCTTTAGAGGGAGCAGAGGCTATTACTGAAATTGATGCTACTGGTGGTATTTCAAGAGTTGTTTCTGCAGCTACAACTGGACCAAGTAATAATATTACCACTGCAAGATATGATAATTTAACTGGAGATATAGTTATTACAACTAAAAATGATCATAATTTTGAATTAGGAATTGTAAATCAAGTTAAGTTAGTTGGATTGGAATTTTCTTGTACACAAGAACATGCTGGTGTAACCACAACAATATTCCCAGATGTTATTGATCCAGTTACTGGTCTTGGTACTACTGCATATACAATTCTTCAAACTATACCTGGCGATTTTGAACATAGATTTGTAACTGCAACTGATAATGCTGTTAACGGTTCATTAACCCCTACAGGAGCGTTATATAAACCTACAAGCGGTCTTTTAGAGTTATCATTTAGTTCTGCTCATAATTTGTCAATTGGTGATGCTGTAACAGTTGCTAATTACGGAATTACATTTACATGTGATGCTGATAATCATGCTACAACTCATCCATATCCAAGACCTACAGATCCTATTTCTGGTACTTCAGTCCCTGTACTTGATGTTCCAACTACTACAAGTTTTACAATTAATGTTGGTCCTTCTCCTACTTATAGATTTAAAACTAATGTTGGTATATGCACTATTCCACACAATTATGTGGGTCAAGGAACAGTATTCCCATACTATGGAGATGTTAAAATTGGATCTGGTTATCGTTCACCAGTTTCTGTTGCAGTAACAGATACTGTATTTAATTACAAATTGGTGGGAACTATTGGTACTAGTATTTTTGTAAATTCATGGACTGGTACTGCAAAAACAGCAACGGGAGCTGACTATAATCCCACCACTGGTAACCTAATATTAACAATTCCTTCACATGGTCTTACAAATTCTAATACTGTTGGAATTAAAACAGAATCATTAATATTCTCATGCTCTAAAAACAATTATAAAACAGAGCATCTTTATCCAAGGTCAACAGATCCAGTATCTGGCATTCTCACTGCAATTACTGCCTATGATACAAATACATTTACTGTAAATGTTGGTTCTGCAATTGGTAGTGGTGCTATTGTTAATACTACAGTTGGATTAGGTGGAACATTATCATTTAGTGTTGGTGCAGCAGGTACAAATTACAAACATCCTCAATTAATAATTCCTGAAGCATCATATAAAAATCTAGAAGTTACGGGAGTATCTAGATTAGCTGATGGATCGACTACAAATACTGGAAGTGGACTATTACTTGATATTAATATAGGTGCAAGTTCTACAGTTGGTATTGGATCCACACAATTCTCTGTTACTAATTGGAAAATTGCCCGTAATGGTTATGCATTCAAAAAAGGTGATGTATTCACTCCTGTTGGTCTAGTTACGGATGCTAGTTTATCATCACCAATAAAACAATTTGAATTGACAGTATTAGAAGCTTACAATGATCCATTTTCAGCATGGCAATTTGGTCAATTTGATTACATTGATTCTATTAAGGATCAACAAGATGGAGTTAGAACAAGATTTGAAATCAAGTATGATGATGAATATTTAAATTTTGAAATTGAAGATAATGGTGAATTTGATGTAAATCTTTCAAATTCTTTACTAATTTTAATTAATGGTGTAGTTCAAGAACCAGGTTCTGCATATCAATTTGAAGGTGGAACATCTTTCGTATTTACAGTACCACCTAAACAAGAGGATGATGTTGCAATATTCTTCTATAGAGGAACTCCTGGAGAAGATACTCTATTAATTGATAATATTAAACCAACATTAAAATCTGGAGACGATCTTCAATTATTAAGTATTAACTCAAATGATGTCAATCAAGATAATAGGACTATGCTTGGTATTGCTTCACTTACTTCTGGTGATGTAGAAACTGTTTTATATGATGGTGTAGGTATTAATAATAATACTAAATCTCTAAAATGGACAAAACAAAAATCTGATAAGATTGTTAATGGTGAATTAGTCTATAAATCCAGACCAATGTTGGAACCATTAATATTCCCAACAGCAAAAATAATTGGAGATATTTCTTCTAGTGCACTTACAAGTGTATTTGTTGATGATGCTGATTTATTTGATAATGAAAATGAAATCAGCAGTAAACCTGTTGGTGGAATTATTATTGACAATAGTGTAAGTCCTGTTTCTGCAGCATTAACCGCTATCGTTTCTACTGGTGGAACAATATCAAGTATTGTTATTGGTTCTGGTGGTACTGGATATACTGCAGGAACTGTTCCAATATCAATTGGTATTCCAACAACTGGAATAGAAGTTGGTGTTGGTACAACCGCTACAGCAACCGCTACAATTTCGTCTAATGGAGAAATATCTAGTGTGTCTATTACTAATCCTGGATTAGGATATAATCAAAATATTTCACCTAAAGTATTAGCACCATTCCCAACATTTAAATCAGAAAAAGTTTTGAATATTGATAGAATTCATGGATTCTCTGGTATTATTACAGGTATTGGAACAGTTACTGGTATTGGGGCTCCACTTGCTCTTGAGTTTATTTTAAAAGATGGTGGAACATATGAAAATTTAGTTGCAGGATATCCAATTAATATTCACAACACTACAATTGGTTCTGGTGCAACCTCTATATACGATGCAAATGATAAAATTGTTGGTATAGGAACTACATTTTTAGATAATATTTACAATGTCAGTGCATGGAATGAGAATGTTGGAATAATTACTTGTAATATTCATTCGGATTCTCCTGTTGTTGGTTTAGGAACCACTGGAAGCACTCAAGTTGGTAAAGTTTCTTGGGGAAGATTGTTTAGTACAGGATCCATTACAAGAGAATCAAATCCTATATCAATCGGAGTTACAGGATTTACAATTACTTCTGGTTTAACCACATTCCCAACCATACAAAGAAGAGTTCAGGGTTTAAGAGATACAGGAGCCATAGAACCATCATGATTAATGTTATAAATATCTAAAAAAGTATTAATATGTCTGCTGTCGTAACAGATCAATTTAGAATATCAAACGCTGCTAATTTTGTAGATTCTGTATTAGATACTAATAATTCTTATTACGTTTTTTTAGGTCTTTCAAATCCTAGCACTCCAAATCCAGGATTTGGAAGGAATTCTTCATGGCCAGAAAATCCAAAAGATAATTTTCAATATCTATCACATTATAAAGATACATCTTTATTTGGTAAAAAAATTAATGGTAAAAATATTAGAAGAGTTGTACCAAAAATAACATGGACTACTAACACTCGATATGATATGTATAGGCACGATTATAGTGCTATAAATTTGACACCAAATTCATCAACTGCTAGATTATACGATTCTCAATATTTTGTTATTAATAGTGATTTTAATGTTTATATTTGTTTGGATAATGGATCTTCGGGATCTTTTCCTAAAGGTGGTACATCTAAGGATGAACCTACTTTTACAGATTTAGAACCAACTGCTGCTGGTAATAGTGGTGATGGATATATTTGGAAATATCTCTTTTCAATATCTCCTAGTGATGTTATAAAATTTGATTCTACTGAGTATATTGTTGTACCTAATGATTGGGAAACTTCTACTGATACACAAATTCAAAATGTAAGAGAAGCTGGTGATTCTACCATTAATTTTAATCAAATTAAAAAAGTTTATATTGAAAATGGTGGTATTGGATATAATAACGGTAATGATGGTGCACCAATTGTTAATATAGTTGGAGATGGTAGTGGTGCAAAGGTATCTCTAGAAATTACTGATGGAGTAATAACAGATGCCACTGTTACTGCTGGTGGTAGTGGATATAGTTACGGAATGATTGATTTATCAACTTTACAACCTAATGATCTTGGTTCAAACCCAAATAAAGCTGCAAAATTAATACCAATTATTCCACCATCTAGAGGACATGGGTATGATATCTATAAAGAATTAGGTGCTGACAGAGTTTTAATTTACGCTAGATTTGATGACTCTACAAAAGATTTTCCTATTGATACAAAATTTTCACAAGTTGGTATTATAAAAAATCCAACATCATTTACTTCTCAAGATGTAATTTTTACAGGTAGTCAATATTCTTCTTTATTTTCAGTAAAAGTTAATAGTGCTTTATCAAATGTTAGTATTGGAAGCACTGTAACACAAGAACAAATTACTGGAACAGCAAAAGGATATCTAGCTTCATATGATAGTGAAACAAACGTATTAAAATATTACCAAGATAGATCTTTATATTTTAATCCAACAAATATGGATCATACTGATTATGTTGGTTTAGGTACTGTTGGATCTATTTTATCAATTGAATCTAAAAAAAGTGATGGATCAGACGCTAATAGTGTTGTGCTTTCTAATAATACCACTTCTGTTGATGCTTCTTTTAGTGGTAGTACATTAACTATTGGATCTAAAGAGATTGATTTGGGAATTAATTTTACTGAAGGTCTTGCAAATCCAGAGATAAATAGAAATACTGGTGACATAATTTACATTGATAATCGAAAATTAGTGACACGAGATAGTAAACAAAAAGAAGACGTTAAAATTATTCTGGAATTCTAAAGTAACATGACACAGAAAAAAGATTTAAATATTAGTCCTTATTATGATGATTTTGATCCGTCTAAGAATTTCTATAAAGTTCTTTTTAAACCAGGATTTCCAGTTCAAGCTAGAGAGTTAACTACTTTACAGTCTATTTTACAAACTCAAATAGGCAATTTTGGTAGTCATATGTTTGATGAGGGTTCTTTAGTCACTGGAGGAGGGCCTACGTATGATTCTAATTATACTGCAGTAAAATTAAATTCTTCTCAATTTGGTATTGATATATCTTTATATGTAGATCAACTTGTTGGAAAAACTGTAGAAGGTGAAATTTCTGGTATAAAAGCCAAAGTAGAACTTGTTGCTTTACCTGATGGTAATATTGTAGAAGATCTAACATTATATGTAAAATATATTACTTCCAGTAAAAATGATTTTGTAACTGATACCTTCATAGATGGTGAATCATTAATAACAAAAGAAAATATTGTATATGGAAATACTACCATATCTGCAGGATCTCCTGTAGTAACTTTAATACCTTTAGATGCTACAGCAATAGGTTCTTCTGCATCTATAGAAAGTGGTGTATATTTTATCAGAGGAAATTTTGTAAATGTAGATAAACAAACCATAATATTAGATCATTATACAAATACTTCATCATATAGAGTTGGTTTGAGTATTAATGAAGATGTTATTGCTTCAAAAGATGACGAATCATTATATGATAATGCTAAAGGTTTTTCAAATTTTGCTGCACCTGGTGCTGATAGATTTAAAATTGGATTAACTCTTACTAAAAAATTATTAGATGATACTAATGATATTGATTTTGTTGAAATATTAAGAATTGATAATGGAGAAACATTATTAATTCAACCAAAAACTCAATATAATAAAATTAGGGATTATTTTGCAGATAGAACTCGTGATGAATCTGGAAATTATGCGGTTGATGAATTTAATGTATCAATTAATAATTCTTTAAATGATAGATTGGGATCTAATGGAATATTTTATAGTAATCAAAAAACACAAGAAGGAAATGATCCTTCAGATGATTTGATGTGTGTTACAGTTTCTACTGGTAAAGCTTATGTTAATGGTTATGATGTTGTAAATTCAGGTATTAATAATATTATAGATGTTGAAAAACCAAGAGATGTTGAAAAAGTAGACTCAACAAATATTGATTTTAGAATGGGAAGTCTTTTGAAAGTTAATACTGTTAGTGGGCAACCACAAATGAGAAATACTGTACAACTATATGACACATTAGGTTCTACTGGAACACAGATTGGAGATGCAAGATTATATTCAATAAATTTATCAGATTCAGTTTATACTGGAGATTCTACAAAATGGGATCTACATCTATATGATGTACAAACTTATACTGAAATTACAATAATACCTGCAGCAGTTACTGGTGATTTCTATGCTTCTGCTTATATAAAAGGGTTAAGTAGTGGTGCAACTGGTTATGTGACTAGTAATTCTGATGGAAGCACTGCATATAAATTAAGACAAACATCGGGAACTTTTATTAAAGGTGAGGAAATTTCTATAAATGGCAACAGTTTTAATCCAGCTGGTAAAAGAACTATTACGGATACTAAAGTTTATGGTTCTAGAGAAATTAAATCAGTAAAGCAACTTGCCTCTGCTTCATCAGATCATGTACGAGATTTTAAAGCAAATAGTTTTTTAGAAACATTTGACTTACCAAATAATGTAGAGGGGGGAACAATTAGTGGTGGTAATACACTAAAAAGTCCAGGAAATGTATTTACCGAGATACCAATTGGTACTATTATTAGGTATCAGGTCGCTGGACTTAATGATGAAACTTTTAATAAAGTAACGGCAGTTAGTGCTGATGGAACAACATTAACCATTGCTGCAGCAGCTTCTGCTGATATTAGTGGTGTTTTTGATAAAGATGTTGCGAATGGAACTTACTCAAGCATCAAAATAGGAGCTCCTAATATATCAGAAGGAGGAACTTTATATACAGAATTACCAAATCAAAATATATCATCGGTTGATTTCAGTTCTTCATCTTTATCAGTGACTGCTCAAGTTGTGGATAAGGATGTTAGTAGTAATGCTATTACCATTAATACTAGTGATATTAAAGATGGTGGTGGAACTGGAATTTCATCAGCATTTTTTGATTCTTTTGCAATAGGAAGATATTCTGTATTTTATGGTGGGTCAGGTGCTGGAATTGGTACGGTAACCTCAGATACTTTTGTTAAGAATTCTGGTGGTGGAACAGTTACTTTTAATGGGTTAGAAAATTCAAATGATGATTCAGTTATTAATATAACAGCTTCAAAACAGGGTATTAAAAGTAAAATTAAAAATTATGAAAGAAGTCTAATACTTAACGTAGATAAATCTTATAATCCAGAATCGGGGACCACTGTTTCATCTACTCTTGCAGATGGATTAACTTTTAATGAAAAAGCATTTGGTTTAAGAGTTCAAGATGAAATTATTTCTTTAAATGTTCCAGATGTAGTTAAAGTTTTAGCAGTTTATGAATCTAGAACTACTTCTTCTCCAACTTTTGATATTCTTTCATTCCCTTCAAGTGCTAACGTACTATCTAATGCAATTTTAGGAGAAAATGTAATCGGACAAACATCTAAAGCTATTGCAAGAATTGTTACTAACAATAATTCATCACCTTCATCTGGAGGTAGTAATAAATTAGGATTTATATATTTAAATGATAGAAAATTTGATGTAGATGAAACTGTTGTATTTGAAGAATCTAATATTACATCCACTATTGAAAACATTGAAGATGGTAGTTATCAAAATATTTCAAAATCATACATTTTAGATAAAGGACAGCGAGATGAATATTATGATTATTCTAGAATAGTTAGAAAAGTTAATGCATCTGTACCGACTAAAAAGTTAATGGTTGTATTTGATAAGTATACAATTCCTACTGATGATAGTGGAGATGTATTTACTGTATTAAGTTATGATGAAAATAGATATACCAATGATATACCAAAAATTGGAACTAATAGAGTAAGAGCAACAGATACGCTTGATTTTAGACCTAGAGTTTCTGATTTTGGAAGCACTATTGATAAATCACCTTTTGATTTTGCATCTAGAACTACTGGATTTAGTCAAAAACCAAATTACTTACTAGCTCCAAATGAAAATTCTATATTTGGATATGAGTATTATATAGGAAGAATTGATAAAATATATTTAAGTCAATATGGAATAGTTTCAGTACAAAAAGGACAATCTTCTACTTCACCAAAAGCTCCATTAGTTAATACTGATTTAATGGAATTAGCTACTATCACGTTACCGCCATATCTTTATAATCCTCGTAATGCCAAGATTACCTTAATTGATAATAAACGATATACTATGAGGGATATTGGAGTTCTTGAGGATAGGATAGAAAATTTAGAAAAAATTACAACACTAAGTTTACTTGAAGTGAGTACTGAAGCATTATCAATTCAAGATTCATCTGGTAGAGATAGGTTTAAAAGTGGATTTTTTGTTGATAACTTTAGAACAATTGATTTTATTGATGTTGATATATCATCTATAGAAGTTGATAGTTTATCTAATGAAATGAGACCTATTATTTCTAGAAATAGTTTAACAAATCAACTTTTACCAGCTTCAAATATAATTGATGAAGAAATAGATCTTAGTACAAATTATGAACTATTAGATTCCAATGTTCAAAAAACAGGAAATTGTGTAACACTAAAATACGAGGAAACTAACTGGATTTCACAAACATATGCAACTAGGGTTGAAAATATTAACCCATTTAATGTGGTTGAATATGTTGGAAATATTCAATTGGAACCACCAGAGGATACTTGGTCAAGAACGATTAGATTGGATGAATTAGTTATTGAAGAAGTTCGTGATGAAACTGTCCAAACAGGTCCTACTGGTGGTAGAAGAAGACTTGTAAGTCGTACAACAGAAACTATTTTTACTACTGTAAGTAATGATGTAATTATTAGTTCTGGTGATGATATCTATATGAGATCTAGAAATACACAATTTACAGCTGTAGATTTAAGAGCTGGGACTAAACATTATCAATTCCTTGATGGTAATGGGGATGTAGATTTTATTCCTAAGTTACTGGAAATATCACCAGATAGTTCGTTAACAACTTATGGTTCCAACTCTTCTTTAAGTCCTTTTGAGGTTGGTGAAACTGTTATAGGATATGATGCCGAAGTAAATGGTAAAGAAATAATTAAATTTAGAGTTGCTAAATCCAATCATAAAATTGGTGAATATAATAATCCGTCTGCAACATATAGAGAAAATCCATATCTACCTGATGAAACTTTACAAGATACATATACAACTTCATCTAAGATATTAAATGTTGATACTTTTTCTCTAGCATGTGAACAACAAGGTTTATATAGTGGATATGTTACGAAAGGTACATTATTAATTGGTCAAAAAAGTAATGCAACTGCATTTGTAAAAGATTTAAGATTAATTACTGATGAAGCTGGTAGTTTGCAAGGATGTTTCTTTTTGAGAGATCCAAATACAGATCCACAACCAAGTGTTATAATAGATACTGGTAGAAAAACATATAGAATTACAAGTAGTCCTACTGATGCAACTCCATTGAGAGGTAGTAAATTAATTTCTTCTGGACAAACAGATTATGAAGCTGTTGGTACATTTGAGGAGAGACAGTTACAAACAACAAATGTTACTACAAATCTTACCACCGAAAGGTTTAGAAGAAGAAGAAGAAGAAGAAGATTTGCACCAAAAAAAGATCCTTTAGCACAATCATTTAGTGTTGCTGGTAATGTAGAAGCTCCATCCCGTGATATAGGATTAAATGATGATGAAAATGGAGTATATGTAACCTCAGTTGATGTATACTTTGCGAGAAAAGATAGTGGAAGTTCTCCAGTAACTCTTCAAATTCGCACTGTTGAATTGGGAACTCCTACTCTAAATGTTATTGGAAATTCAGTAACATTAGATCCTAATAATATTACAACTTCTGATACAGGAGAGATTGCAACTAATTTTAAATTTCCAGAACCAATTTATCTATCACCTGGACAGGAATATGCATTAGTTCTTCTTGCACCATCATCTAATGAATATGAAGTTTGGGTTGCACGAATGGGTGAGGAAACGGTAGAATCTCAAAATCTTCCTGATGTTCAAAAAATTACATATGGTCAACAATGGGCTTTGGGTAGTTTATTCAAATCTCAAAATGGTTCTATTTGGACTGCTGAACAATTAGAAGATTTAAAATTTAAACTTTATAAGGCGAAATTTTCAACCACTCCTGGAAATGCAGTTTTTGCAAATCCATCATTAGATACTAGTAATGGTTATATTACAACTCTTGGTAGCAATCCTATAGTTACATTTCCAAAAACTGGTTATATAGGAATTACTACAGTATATGATTCTGTTGGAATTAGTTCTTATTCCAGAGGAAGAAAAATAGCAGGTCAAGGAAGTGATAACATAACTGGAGTTATTGTAGGATCTGGATCTTCTGTTGCCACTCTTGGAATTGGTGCTGGTGGAGTTAATTATGTGACAAAAAGTAATGTAGGTACATATAATATTGTTGGTCAAGGTAGAGGATTGAAAGTAGATATTATTGCAACTGATGGAGTTATTACTACTATTTCACCAAATACAGGGAATGTTGGAAGTGGATACACCACAGGAGATGTGGTCGGTATTGTGACTGCAGAGGCTCAAGATAAACAGGGTAGAGATGCTCAAATTGTTATCAGTGGAATTACAGGTCTTGATACATTATATCTCTCAAATATAAAAGGATCAACCTTCACTGCAGGTACTAATCTTAGATATTTTGATGATAGTCAAACATCAACTACAGGAACAAGCATACCATTATTGACGGATTTAGTTGTAGATGGTTCTTCCAATACAGGACAATATTTTAGAATAAATCAATTTGATCATGGAATGCATTCTTCTAATAATAAATTAGTTTTGGCAAATGTTAAAAGTAATCTAGAGGCAACTTCTCTTCCAAATGAATATAGTTCTACTTCAACAAGTGCAATCAGCGTTGCTTCAACAATCAGTCCAGATTTATCTACCTTTGAGGGTCTTCCCATAAGTAGTAATAATCCAGGATATGTGCTAATTGGAGGTAAAGAAATTATTAGTTATACTTCGGTTGGGATTGGAGTTTTAAGTGGAACTATTGTAAGGGGAGTTGAAGGTGGAACAAATCCAACTACTCATGGTAAAAAATCAATTGTAGAAAAATATGAACTTAATGGAGTATCTCTTAGAAGAATAAATAAAACTCATACAATATCACCTATTGATATTGAATTAGATAGCTATAATGTTCAATTAGATGTTACAGACACAAATTATGGTACAAATAGAAGTGCTGATGATGCATCTCCATTAGATCTTACTCTTACATTTGATAATAGAGGATTTTTTGGTGGAAATGATGTAACTGCTACAAGAAATATACAGTATGATGCAATAATTCCTGATTATGATTTGTTTAGACCATCAGATGTAACTAGTGCAACAGCCTCAGTTAGAACTGTTACTGGAACTAGTGTTGGTGGAAATGAAGTTTCATTTGTAGATGATGGATTTGCATCAATTGAATTAAATCAATTAAATGAATTTCATAATCCTAGACTTATATGTTCTACAGTCAATGAAAATGAATTTTTGAGTAATATTGAAAGGAAAAAATCTTTTACTACATCAATAACATTCGCAACAACTAATGAAAATGTATCACCGATAATATATCTTGATGGATCTTTCACTGAATTTAGAAGTAATAGAATGAATAATCCAATATCAAATTATGCTACTGATAGTAGGGTAAATTCTAGATTATTTGATCCACATAGTTCAATTTATGTTTCTAATTTAGTTAGTTTAGACAAACCTGCAGATGGATTAAAAGTTATTCTCTCTGCATGTAGAGACGGTTCTGCAGATTTCAGAGTTCTTTATTCTTTGGTAAAACCAGATTCTGCTGGAATTTTGCAAGAATTTGAATTATTTCCTGGTTATGATAATCTTGATGCTAACGGTGTAAAAAATCCTGCCAATAATGATGGTAAACCAGACACTTTTGTTCCTGCAAGTTTAGATAATCAGTTTTTGGAATATGAATTTACTGCAGATAATTTAGGAGAATTTACTGGTTATCAAATTAAAATTGTTATGTCTGGAACTAATCAAGCTTATCCAGTTAGAATTAAAGAACTTCGTACTATTGCACTTAGATGATAAAAGTTGAAGGATACCCACATTTATATCGGGATGAAAAATCTGGTGCTATTATAAATTCTAATAACTTAGAATATAATCAAAGATTAAAAACTTTATCATCTATTAAGAATGATAAAAATGAATTAAAACAAATGAGAGAAGATATTGATGAATTAAAAATTCTTCTTAGAAAATTACTAGATAATAGTGCTGGTTGAAATACGATATAAATAAGAAGTAGGGATATTATATCAAAATAGATGGCCGTATATGTTAGTAATCTTGTAATTAATACGGGAACTAGTTTTTCACAAACATTCAATTTAGAAGCAACAGAAACTAATTCTGCATATGATTTGACTGGTACTACCCCAGCTGCTCAAATTAGAAAACATGCCAGTAGTTCATCAAAGACTGATTTTACTACTGCTATTAATGGTGCTGCAACTAATGGAGCAATAGATATATCACTAACACCCACTCAAACATCTGCATTAAAAGCTGGTAGATATGTTTATGATATAGTTATTACAAAAGGAGAGACCAAGACAACAGTTGTTGAGGGTAGTGTTTTGGTTAGAGCAGGGGTAACTCGATAATGACTGATATTAAAGTTAGAGTTGGGCAACAAAATGCAATAAAAATTATTTCTGCTCAAGCTGGTCTTGGAACTGATTTAACTGTTAATAATGCAACAAATGTTATTGGTGGAATTGCTTCAGTTACTAGTCTAAATGTATCTGGTATAGCTACTATTACTGGAACACTTACTGCAGGATTAATAGATGGAGGCTCGTTCTAATGGCAAAACCTACAAGTAGACAAGAATTAATAGATTACTGTTTAAGGCAGCTAGGTGCTCCTGTGTTAGAGGTTAACGTTGATGATGACCAAATAGATGATGCAGTGGATGATGCTCTACAACTCTTCAATGAGCGTCATTTTGATGGTGTTGAAAGGATGTATTTGAAGTATAAAGTATCTCAAGATGATATAGATAGAGGAAAAGCATCTGGGACAACAGGGGTTGGTATTGTAACCACAACGGCAAATTCCACTAATGTAAGTGGGATGGGAACTATCACATCAAATTTTTATGAAAATTCTAATTTTATTCAAGTTCCTGATTCTGTAATAGGTATAGAAAAAATATTTAAATTTGATACCAGTTCAATTTCTGGTAGTATGTTTAGTATTAAATATCAATTATTTTTAAATGATTTGTATTATTTTAATTCAATAGAACTTCTTCAATATTCTATGGTAAAATCATACTTAGAAGATATTGATTTTTTACTAACAACTGATAAACAAATAAGGTTTAATAAAAGACAAGATAGATTATATTTGGATATTGACTGGTCAGCACAATCTGTTGATACTTATTTTGTCATTGATTGTCATAGGGCATTAGATCCTAATCAATTTAGTGGTGTATTTAATGACAGTTTTCTTAAAAGATATCTCACACAATTAATAAAACGTCAATGGGGTCAAAATTTAATTAAATTTAGAGGTGTTAAACTTCCTGGTGGTATTGAATTAAATGGAAGAGAAATATATGAAGATGCTGAACGTGAAATTCAAAGTATCAGGGAAAAAATGTCTTCTGAATATGAGTTACCACCTCTAGATATGATAGGATAGTATTATGGCTCTTAATTCTTATTTTCTACAAGGGTCTCAAAGTGAACAAAGACTAGTTCAAGATTTAATCAATGAACAGTTAAAAATTTTTGGTGTGGAAGTAACATACCTTCCAAGAAAAATAGTTAAAAAAGATACAATTTTTAGAGAACTTGAATCTTCAACTTTCAATGATAATTTTGCCATAGAAGCATATGTCAACACCTATGAAGGTTATACTGGTGCTGGTGATATCATGACCAAGTTTGGAATGAGTTTAAAAGATGAATTAGTAGTAACTATATCAAAAGAAAGATTTGAAGATTTTATTGCACCTTTTTTGGCACAACCTTCTAGTGAAATAGAGGTTTCATCTAGACCTCGTGAAGGAGATTTAATATATTTTCCATTAGGTAAAAGAATTTTTGAGGTTAAATTTGTAGAGCATGAAAAACCTTTTTATCAATTAGGTAAGAATTATGTTTATCAATTACAGTGTGAACTCTTTGAACTTGAAGATGAAATGGGTGGTTGGGATCAACTTAGTACCACAAGTAATGAGATTGATGATCTATTAGTAGATCAAGGTTATATAACATCATTACAGTTAATTTCCGTAGGATCTACAGCAACTCTTGGTGTAACTACAACGTCAGGATATCTTAGAAATATTATTTTAAATCAAGATGGTTATGATTATACACAAACTCCAACTGTTTCAATTAGTACTGCACCTGCAGGAGGAGTAAATGCCACTGCTGTTGCAATAACCACAAATGTAAGTAACGTATATTCTGTCAAAGAAATTTTATTAACAAATTCAGGTTCTGGTTACACTGAAACTCCAACTGTTACCATAGTGAGTGCAACAACAACTCAAACAAATGGAGTAACAACTACTCATGGTGTTGGAGCAGCAGCAACTGCATTATTAGTTACTTCTGGTTCTGGTATTGGAACAATAACAATTACTGATGGTGGTAGTGGATATCCTACAGAACCTATAGTATACTTCAATACACCAACGTCTGGTATTGGTACTGCTGTAGGAAGAGCACTTGTCAGCACTGCTAATACTGTTTCCCAGATACTTATTTCTGATGCAGGTATTGGATATACCTCTGCAACAGGAATTGCCACAATTGCCCCACCCCCAATATTAACTGGTTCTGGTGCATATCAATTTAATGAAATTGTTACTGGATCTGTTTCTGGTGCTAAAGGTAGAGTTAAGAGTTGGGATAAAGATACTAATATTCTCAAATTAGGATCAACTAATGGTAATTTTGTATCTGGAGATGTTGCAATAGGATCTACTTCTGAATCAAAATACACTGTTGATTATATTGAGACAGCTGAGTTCGCAGATAAATATGCACAGAACGATGATATAGAGTCAGAGGCTGATGCAATTCTCGACTTTAGTGAATCAAATCCATTTGGTACATATTGATGCTTGGAACTTATTACTATCACGAAATAATTAGAAAAACTATCATTTCCTTTGGTACTGTTTTTAACGATATAAGTATTAAACATCAAAATTCTTCTGGTGAAGATTATAGTGAACTTAATATTCCACTGTCTTATGGCCCTGCTCAAAAATTTCTTGCAAGATTAGAACAACAAGCAGATTTAAATAAACCAGTTCAAACTACATTACCAAGAATGTCATTTGAAATGAATTCTGTTAGTTATGATCCTAGTAGAAAAGCAGGTGTAACTCAAACGTTTAAAGCATCTGATGGAACCAATTTAAAGAAAGTTTATATGCCTGTTCCTTATAATATTGGGTTTGAATTAAGTATATTCACTAAATTAAATGATGATGCATTACAAATAGTAGAACAAATTTTACCATATTTTCAACCAGCATTTACATTAACTGTTGATTTGGTAAAATCAATCGGAGAAAAAAGAGATATCCCTTTAATTTTAGATAATGTAGCATTTCAAGATGATTATGAAGGAGATTTTTCTACAAGAAGAGCGTTGATATATACATTGAATTTTACTGCAAAAACATATCTATTTGGTCCTATTGCAGAATCTACAAGTGGTCTTATTAAGAAAGTTCAAACTGATTTATACACAGATACTAATACTAAGACAGCTAAAAGAGAAATGAGATATACTGCAACCCCAGTTCCTGCTGATGCTGGCCCTGCTGATGATTTTGGTTTTAGTGAGACTTGGGAGCAATTTTCAGATAATAAAACTTATAGTCCAACACAAGGAAAGGATATTTAAATTATGTCTAATTATGATCCCATTGATGAAGCATTAAATACAACTAATGCTATTGAGGTTAGCAATATACCTGAAAATGATTGTGTTAAAAAACAAGATAAATTAAAAAATACAAGTGATGATGTTAAAAAAGATTATGATTATACTCGTGCTAACTTATATTCCTTAATTGAAAAAGGCCAAGAATCTCTTAATGGTATAATGGAACTTGCAGGTGAAAGTGCAAGTCCAAGAGCATATGAAGTTGCAGGTCAAATCATTAAATCAGTTGCTGATACAACTGATAAATTAATGGAACTTCAAAAGAAAATAAAGGATGTTGATGATCAAATAAATAAACAACCAAATAATGTAACTAATAATTCTTTATTTGTTGGTTCTACATCAGAACTCTCAAAATTACTTAAAAAAGGGTTTCTAAATAATAATACACAGACTGATAATAAAAAAAATTAAATAATGGCACTAAAGAAACCTTCAGATTTTTTTCGTGAGGATGATAAATCAGATGATACTATTCACGAATTAGTAAAAAGACCAGAATTACAGTCTTTTTCTGAAGCTTTTAGTGCTTATAAAAATAATTTAGATAAATTAGATAATTTAACAGATACTATAAAATATGTAGAAGATATTAAGTCTGAAATACAAGATTTTATTAAAAAAGAAGATCTTGATAATTCAATGATGGGATATACTTTTTTACTTGAAGAGAGTATTATTAAATTAAAAAATGATGTAACTGGTATTAATGAAAAAACTCTTACCACTATAAAATCTAATGTTTCTAATCTAGCAGAAAAAATTAATAATTTTGTTGATGTAGAGGCACCAAAATATAAAAAATATATTTTAGAATCTGAAATAAAATCATCAATTGATGCAGAAGAAGTTAAAAATCTAAAGATATCTATTAATGAAGATTTAGAAGTTTATGAAGATCATAAAAATAATATAGAGAATAAAATTTCTGATTTAGAAATTGAAATTACTAAAAGTAAGAAAAATTTAAAAGAAAATTTAGAAGAACAAAATCAAGAATTTTTACAGGTTAAAAAAGATATTAGAAATGATTTTTATTATTTTCATGAAGAATTTAAAACAGTAGTTAATAAATTAAATTTAGATGAATTAGAAGAAAAAAATATTCAACTTTCTAAGAAAGTTAAATATCTTGAAGAAATATTTGAGAAATTTAATGAGAAAGAATTTTTAAATGAAGGTCTTATTAACATAACACCAGATTCCGATAATTCAGATCCATTAACCCCACTTAATAAAAAATATGTTACTCTTGATCAATTACAAGATCATTATAGAATATTTGTAAGTCGTGTTCAACAACAATTAGCAACACTGGGTGGTAGTGGTGAAACACGGTTAAAGTATCTTGATGATATTGTTGGTATTGCTACTAATGCATCAACTTATGATGGTGGATATTTAAGATATGACGATAGTTTAAAGAAATTTACATTTGGATCAAATGCTGATGGAAATTCATGGATACAAGGTGTTGATGGCCCATATAGTTTAGGAAGAGTTGGTATTGGAACAACTATTATTCAAAGTGGTTTATATCCTGATAATGCATTGGTTGTTGAAGGAAATGCTAGAATTACTGGTATTCTTACTATTGGTACTGCTTCTATTACTTTAAATGCTGATACTGGTTCAATTTCTTCAGGTGATGTTGAAGTTGTAAGTGCTGGTGGTGGTGCTAACTTTACAGGTATTGTAACTGCTGCTGGTGCCAATTTTAATGGAAATGTGACTATTGGTGGAACATTAACATATGATGATGTAAAGAATGTAGATTCTATTGGTATTATAACTGCCAGAGAAGGAATACACGTTATTGCTGGTGCTGGTATTAGTATTGCTGCTGGTGGATTAGAGGTAGCTTCTGGTATTGCAACTATATCAGATACCTTAAAGGTAGGGACTGCTATCACTGCTCATGCTGGTATTATAACTGCCACCACATTTGATGGTAGTTTAGCAACCAGTAATTTATCAGGAAGCATAACTAATGCACAACTAGCAGGATCTATCGAAAATAATAAGTTAGTAAACAACACCGTATCTTTTGGTGATATAACTCTAGCACTAGGTGGAGAAGATACAACACCAGCTTTTGATTTGGTAGATGCTATTAACTATCCTTATACATCTTTAACTGGTATTGTAACTCACATAGTAGGTGACACTACACCACAACTTGGTGGAGACTTAGATGGTAATAATAAGAGTATCTATGGTGTTGGTATTCTAACTGCTACTCAAATTGCCGATGGTAATGGATCGGTTGGTGCTGCAAGTTCAGTATTAAGTTCTACTGGAACTGGTTTATCTTGGATAGAACAATCATCTGGAGGAACACCTGGAGGTTCTAATACTCAAATACAGTTTAATAATAGTGGTTCTTTTGGTGGAAGTGTTAATTTAACATTTGATGGTACTACTGTAACGGGTACTATATCAACATCCACAAATGCAAAAGGTTTAATTAATTCTCCAGATATTATAGTAGGAAATATAGTTGGTACCGCACTATCAGTAAGTGGTATTACTACCGTAACCGACACTCTTAAAGTAGGAACTGCTATCACTGCTCATGCTGGTGTTATAACTGCAACTACATTTGTAGGTGGTTTAACTGGTAATGTTACTGGTAACTTAACTGGTAATGCTGATACTGCAACGACTGCAGGAACAGTGACAACTGCTGCTCAAACTAATATCACCTCATTAGGTACATTAACTTCTCTAAGTGTAAGTGGTGATGTATCAATCGGTGGTACACTAACTTATGATGATGTAACTAATATAGATTCAGTTGGTTTAGTCACTGCACGAAGTGGTGTTGTGGTGGTTGGTGGTGGTGTTAGTATTGCTGCTGGTGGATTAAATGTAACTTCGGGTATTACAACAGTTGGATTTGCCACTGCTACTGATGTATGGGTTTCTGGTGCCGTTACTGCAACTACTTTTTACGGTGATTTAGCCACCACTAATTTATCAGGACAGATAACTAATGCACAACTAGCAGGGTCTATCGAAAATGGTAAGTTAACAAACAGTACAGTATCTTATGGTGGTATAAGTCTAGCATTAGGTGAAAGTGATGCAACACCAGCTTTTGATTTGGCAGATGCTACAAATTATCCTTATACATCTTTAACAGGCATTGTAACTCATATAGTCGGTGATACTACACCTCAGTTAGGAGGATATTTAGATCTTAATTCTAAAGGAATACATGGTGTTGGTGTCATAACTGCAACTGACTTTAACTCCACATCTGATATAAAACTCAAGATTAATATTCAACCCATTGATGATCCACTTGCCAAGGTTGTACAGATTGAGGGTGTATCATTTAATTGGAAACATGATAATAAACCAGCACTTGGTGTTGTTGCCGATCAAATAGAAAATATTTTACCAGAATTAGTTCAGGGAGATGATCCAAAAACGGTTAATTATAATGGATTAATTGGTTTATTAATAGAAGCAGTTAAGGAACAACAAACTCATATAGATAATCTTGAAGAAAGAATTTCTAAATTGGAATAACATTATGGCACTCATACATTCTTCTTTACCTATAGTTTCTGATAATCTTATATTATACCTAGATGCAGCAAATCCCAAGAGTTATTCTGATGGTGATACCACTTGGAGTGATATGCTTGGTGGTAATGATATAACACTTACAGGTGGACCTTCTTTTGATTCCACTGATGGTGGTGGAAGTATAGTTTTTGATGGTTCAAATGATCAAGGAACTAATGATTCTTTTAGTATTGATAATATAGATGATAATGGTGGTAGTCTTGAAATATGGTGTAAGATTACTGATACTACTGGTTACAGACATATTGGTGGTTGGAGAAGCAGCAGTGAATCATTTTTCATATTATTGTTATTTGATAGTGGAAATGTGGAAGCAAGAACAACTTATGGTAGCACTAATGTAGATCTTACTCCTAATTATAGCACTTCATTTTGGGCAGATAACTGGAATTGTGTAGTGCTTACTTTAGACCGAAGTGATAATAAAACTAGATTATATTTAAATGGTTCTTTGGTGGAGACTTCTTCAAGCACTGTTGGTGCTATAGGGACTAATAATTCATTTGAATTAATGAAGCCTGATAATTTAGCTTCTGCGGTTGCTGGTGGTAAACTTTCCCAAGTAAGAGTATATGGTGGAAAAGCATTATCAGCAGCAGAAGTAAAACAAAACTATGATGCACACAAAGGGAGGTATGGATTATAATGGCTTGTCATTCAGGACCAAATATTGTAAAAGATAATAGTCTTATATTTTATTTGGATGCAAAAAATACTGAAAGTTATTCTGGTAGTGGAACTTGGAATGATTTAAGTGGTTTCGGAAATAGTGATAATGCAACAATAGATGGTGCTACTTTTGATAGTGAAGGATTTTTTGATTTTGATGGAACGAATGATAATGCCAAAATTGCCTACACAGGAGATAGTGATATTAATGATACTTTATTCAATGGATCTAGCAATTTTACTATAGAGTTTTGGTTTAAGGCTGATAATTTACCTGCTAATGGATCATCCTCTCAGTATTCTCAAACGCTTTTTGGTGGTGGAGATCGTGCCTTTTTTGTATTGTTTGGTGATACTGATGATGATAAAGAAGTGAGTATACGGATTAATATAGGGGGTTCTTGGACTAGTCCAGTTGGAAGTGGTGCCGATAGTATTGAAAATAATAGGTGGTATAATGTGATAGCAACTTATGATACTAGTGATGGATTTGTTTTGTATTTAAATGGACTTCAAAAAGAAACTGACTCATCAACAGGAACTTTTAGTAACTATGGTTATGATAGTAGTTATAGACTTTTAGGTTGTTTAGTTGATAATACATCATCGTCATCATATAATGATAGATTTTTTGATGGTAAAATAGCAATATGTAGAATTTATAATAAAGTTTTAACCGCATCAGAAGCTAAACAAAATTATGATGCTATGAAATGGAGGTATAACTTATAATGACAACAGAATATAATAGTTCTAAAATAGTTACTGATAATCTTGTATTGTGTTTAGATGCAGGAAATACTAAGAGTTATCCTGGTACTGGAGCAACTTGGACTGATAGAAGTGGTAATGGTTTTAATGGAACAATATATGGGTCTCCTAGTTTTTCTTCTGATAATGGTGGAAGTATTGTATTTGATGGTAGTAATGATGATGTTGTGTTTCCAACAAGTTTAAATTCATCTGCATATGAATTTTATGCAGCTGCTAATTATTATTATACAGTTTCATGTTGGTTTAAACCTGATGTATCTGATACTGGTAAAAATGCTCTTTTTTCAAAAGCAGGGGGATTTGGTGGTTCTGGTAATCTATGGGTTGCTTATGAGGGAACTAATTTAGGAACATCAATAAGAGGAAGTTGGGATGCTGATAGTATTGTTGATGGAACATTAACATCTGAATGGCATGAAGTTGTTATTGCATGGGATGGATCAACATGTTCAGCATATTTTGATGGTATATTTGTGTCTAATCCTTCTGTTGGTAGTGCAAGTATACAAGCAAGAGATTTTACTATTGGAAATGCGGATAGTGGCACAGGTGGTGAAGCATATAAAGGAAATATTTCAGTATGTAATGTATATAATAGAGGATTATCAGCAGCAGAAATAAAACAAAATTTTGATGCACTTAAAGGGAGGTATGGATTATAATGGCAACAGAATATAATATTTCTAAAATAGTTACTGATAGTCTTTTTTTCTGTACAGATGCAGCAAATACCAAAAGTTATTCTGGTAGTGGAACCACTTGGAATGATTTAAGTGGTAAGCGTTTTACTGGAACATTAACAAATATGACTGCTTCCAATCATACTTCTGGTGTATCTGGTTATTTTACTTTTGATGGAAGTAATGAGTCAGTAAGTTTTTCTGGTAGTGCAAAAGTAAGTATACCACCTCTCACAATAAGTGCGTGGATAAAGAGAGATGGAACTCAAGATACTTGGGCTTCTCCAATATCTGGTAGACAAACTAGTCCAGCAAGTCAGTGTTTTAATTTTAATGTATATAGTGGTGATGAATTAAGATATAATTGGGAAGATCAGAGTGCTTCTTGGAATTTTGATGCAAGTATTACCATTCCTAATAATGAATGGGTTATGTGTGCTGTTAGTGTAACTTCATCTGCAGCAACTCTTTATATGTTTAAATTGGATGGAACAATTTCATCAGGAACTAATACAACGACTCATAATTCAGGAACTTTTCCATATGATGCTGCTGGAGAATTTACCATTGGTCAAGATAATAATGGTGGAAGTAGATATTTTGATGGAGATGTTTCTATGGGTTTAGTTTATAGTAGAGCACTATCACAAGCAGAATTGAAACTAAACTTTGATGCAACTAAACAGAGGTATGAATGATAAATATTAAAAAATACCTAGTGACTTCACGAAGACGGTAAGATGGCAATTAAGATTTCAAATTCCACTATTATTGATGATAGTAGACAAGTAGTTAATGCAGGTATCATAACTGCAACAAAAATAGTCGGAACCGCATTAAGTATAAGTGGTATCGGAACAGTAGGGGATACATTAAAAGTAGGAACTGCTATCACTGCTAGTGGTGGTATCATAACTGCGACTAGTTTTAGTGGAGATATATTAAAAGTAGGAACTGCTATCACTGCT
>Ga0209348_1000174_pt1 | contig 37819 bp, 51 predicted proteins | sample ETNvirenome_2_30_FD_184065 | JGI IMG/M metagenome (GOLD analysis project Ga0209348, IMG submission 184065) | Marine viral communities from the Pacific Ocean - ETNP_2_30 (SPAdes) (version 2) | ecosystem: Environmental > Aquatic > Marine > Oceanic | place: Pacific Ocean | collected 2013-06-22 | reverse complement strand
CCATGATATCAGGGTGTTCTCCTATTCCTACAGGGTAGGTAAGGTAAACTTCGACATTCTGTTTATGCTTGGCGATTAAACCTTCATAATAACGAACTTGCGACTTAAGAATGTCGTCACGCAAATGAATCATAATTAAACTAAATTGTATTCTTGTAAGTATTTAACAGTATCGGCAGCGCCACCAATGGTGTATGAGTCTACCGAGACTTGAGGGAAGGTAGATCCCTCTCCAAACTGAGAGTAAAATTGTTTCTTGTCGAAGTCTCGATCAAGTTTATATTCTACAAAGTTTAGTTCTGCTAATTGTAACACAGAAATAACTTTCTCGCAATAACCACATCCTGATTTTGAGTAAACGGTGAAATTCATTTGGTTTCGTAAGTTTGGAACCACTCTTTGAGTGTTGTTTGATAACCAGATTCACGGTAAGGAGGCTCTTTAATCCCCTTCATTCTCTTGTATTCATTGTGCATCGCTTGGAGGAACCAACTTTGAGATAGGGAGTGAGGTCCCTCCTCCAACAATCGGGTTTGAAATTTCGATAGACCAGCCTTCATCCCCAAATACTCCTTCCTCCACGATAATCGGTTCTCTTCTGTCATCTTGTTCCTCCCAGATTTTTTTAATTTGTTCGGTTTGTTTGTCAATATCTCTCATTGCATTGGCAACCTTGACTTCAATCCACTGTTGTTTCAACCATTCGATGAAACCTAGTGCAAGGTGTTGTACAAATGGGTTCTTGAATTTCTTCTTCACCCATCTCTCGGCTTTATCGTACCAAGGGTCTACGCCTTCCCCGAAGGTCTTTTCAAAGGAGAATAGCACCGATAATAAATCCTTTAGCGAAAGCAATGCACTTCATTTGATAGTCTGTAAGTCCAAACTTATCTTGAAATTTCTTTGCCATTTTCTTATCCCATTCCTTTACATGGTACAACGCATGTACGACAGGATTCATCTTTCCATGATCTCCGCAAGACATAATCTTATCTTAAAAAAACTATTTAGATTATATCATCTCAATCTAAAAGTGTAAATGTGTTTGCCTGGCGTATTCACATAATGTGCATCTCCTGACTCCAGTGCATCTCTGAGTTTCTGTGCAAATGGTTTTAATTTATTCTTATACTTTGTTCTGATTGCCTTATCATGATAAGTTTTGTCACCATATTTTATGAGTCTGCCTGGAGATGTTAGTCCTTCATGTTTGAAATTTGTTGCACGATATATGACTCCTGTATGACCGTGAAATGCGTCTGCATAGGATACAATAATCTTATGGTCAGTATTCTTTTTCAACCACCTCTGAGTCTTTCCTATGAAGTAACTCTCTGTACACTTAGGCGTGTCATCTATACAACATAGTCTCCTAAGTTCAATGACATCACTCTCACTCTCTCCATATTTCCTCCACGCATTTGCCATACCTAGAGGGCCATATATCATTGCACCTATCAAATTATCTTCACAGTACAAACCAAACACATGTGATATTCTAAGTCCATTTACACTCTTAGAATAGTGCCATGATTCTACAAAATCTCTAACCACCTGTATATTACTTACCTTTACATCAAAATCTGTTACCTTCTTATCCGAAGGCACTTTATAATCATATAAAAGTTCTTTCAACATGGAAACATTATACCATAAAAAAAGACCCCTGTGAAGAGGTCTTTTGATATCTTATATCGATTTATTAACCGATTGAAGGTGCTGTTAAAGCAACTGTTGTTGACTCTGCTGATGCAAGGTCTAGTGGGAAGTTGTGTGCATTTCTTTCGTGCATTACTTCCATACCTAGATTAGCTCTGTTAAGAACGTCTCCCCATGTAGGAACAACTTTACCGTTAGCATCTACAACTGATTGGTTGAAGTTGAAACCGTTAAGGTTGAAAGCCATTGTACAGATACCCATTGAGGTTAACCATACGCAGACTACTGGGAATACTGCTAGGAAGAAGTGTAAACTTCTTGAGTTGTTGAATGAAGCATACTGGAAGATAAGACGACCAAAGTAACCATGTGCAGCTACGATGTTGTATGTTTCTTCTTCTTGACCAAATTTGTAACCGTAGTTCTGTGACTCAGTTTCTGTTGTCTCTTTGATTAGAGATGAAGTAACTAGAGAACCGTGCATTGCAGAGAATAAAGATCCTCCGAACATTCCAGCAACACCAGCCATGTGGAATGGGTGCATTAGAATGTTGTGCTCTGCCTGGAACACGAACATGAAGTTAAATGTACCTGAGATACCTAGTGGCATTCCGTCAGAGAATGAACCTTGACCGAAAGGATACACTAAGAATACTGCGAACGCAGCAGATACTGGAGCTGAATATGCAACGCATATCCAAGGTCTCATACCTAGTCTGTATGATAGTTCCCACTGTCTACCCATGTAGGCAGAGATTCCGATTAGGAAGTGGAAGATTACCAACTGGTATGGGCCACCATTGTATAACCACTCGTCTACTGTTGCTGCTTCCCATATTGGGTAGAAGTGTAGACCTATAGCGTTTGATGAAGGAACAACTGCACCAGAGATGATGTTGTTACCATACATGAAAGAACCCGCTACTGGTTCTCTGATTCCGTCGATATCGACAGGAGGTGCTGCGATGAAAGCAACGATGAAACATGCTGCTGCTGTGAGTAAGCATGGGATCATGAGTACACCGAACCAACCAACATATAGTCTGTTGTTTGTTGATGTTACCCACTCACAGAACTCAGGCCATCCTTGTAGGAGTCCACCTTGTCTGCGTGTGATATTTGAGGTTGTCATTGTAGTAAGACGTTAAGTAGGGCACCAAGGGTAGATGCGAAACTTATTTCCAGTAATCCCTCACTACTGGATATTAGAGACGATGTATTATACTGCCTATAGGTCTCGGTTTGAGAGCAGTTGTGCATTGGATGGCGATCCTTTCGAGTCCATTGCTAGGTGTGTGCAAAACAACACCCTTTCGTTATTTATATTAACAAATGTTTACAAATCTGTCAAGTGTTCTTTCTTTTTTCTTAATTTTTCTATGAAATCTTCGTCAGGCGTGAATATAACAGGGCCTTCGTAGATCCTTTCTTCTAGCTCTTCAAGTAGTGGGTCTTTCTCTGGGGTCATGATCTTTCTTTAGCGGTTTTCCAAAAGTAATTTTCTTCCGACCCTAACCCATCACGGTCATGGCCATTCTCTACCTGATAATAAACTGTGGAGACCTTGAAGTCAGGGTCTTTTGGTTTCTCAGGTGTCAAACTATTATCAAAAATTCTCATCCTATTGTTAGGATACAAAGCGAATTGTCCACTGTCAAGCTCTATTAGATTATGACTTTTATGTTCTGATGGTTGTTCACTTGTAGAGTAATCTATTGCATCTACGTCTTGATGATAATTGTCGAGTGTACAGATGTATGTCCCTGTTTGATTACCATAATCTCTAGTCATAATCTCATAGTGCATTGAACCTACGAATTGTTTCTGTACTGCTACAACTCCATAGTCCATACAATTCCAGAACTGTAAGTTGTGTAACTCCATGTCTGGTTCTGGTAACTCAGGTGATGATACGAAAGCACTGATAGGTAACTTATCATACATCGCTGCATAATCAGGCAGATATGTTTCAAAATAAAAGGCACGGCCTGGAATTGACTTTGCGGATACCCAGTACCCTTCTACAAATTCTCCGTGTCCGCTCTTATGATCTGTTAGATATTCCTTTCGCACCCACACATGATAGGAGGGTAAATTACAAATTAAGGCTGGCATCTTTCATACTGAGGTGGTGTATAATGATCATTCCAATGGCGTATATTGCCTGCAATGATAAAGCAATTAGTGATGACTAATTGTACGAATATAAATGTTCGGATTCTGGCAATGGTGTCTGCTTCCTTATCGGATTTACCAGACTTTTCTCCAAGTGCCTTTGCCCAAACTCTCCAAAGTTTTTTCACACTTATATTCTACATGCCTTGCCAGAAATTGTCCACTGGTTGAGCATTTCTTGATGCCAAATACAAACTTATGTTAGTAAAAAACCAAAGAACATTTATAACCCATGTCTGTTTCCAAAGATATTTTCTGTTTGTCTCTACTATAAAAATATTTCTTTCGTTTCCAGTTGGTCTTACTACTTGTTCTAGTATCAATGCAACCACAAATCCAATTGCATAAATGTAGAAGGCGAAGTTGAGGAAACTTGATGTTGTTATTAAGAATGGAATCATCCTACCTCTTGTAATTTTTCTAATTGTGTTGATGCTTGCATAGGAGCAACATCATTTAAACCATTGGCATCGAACCAAGGAGCACTCTCCCAATCGAAACCTTCACCGAATGTATTGTCTGCGTTTGCAACATACCAATGGCAGGCTGCGTCTGGGATGTCTACTGCACAAACTGCCCAATCATCTGTCCACTGAGGAACTTGAACCCAGATAACAGGTTCTGCCTCAAAGGCATGAGTCAATGTTGGGAAGGCAAGAGAAATCGATATGATCGATATGATCGACCAAAAGATTGTAGGAATGTGTCTGAGAGGTAACAAGTATTGTTTCTTGTATGCCTTCATCACGTCATGATAAGATTGTGGTAGAACGTCTGCCATCATAGTAGTCCTAAAGAACCTGCTGTGACCCCGACGAACAAAAAGAAACCAAACTCTACGAGGTCTTTAGAGCCTGATGGAATATTTAAAGCTAGGTCGGAGAGGAATATCATGCGAATACGAATGACATTCCGCCGCCTGCACATGCGACTAAACTTATTAGAAATAGTCCTGATGATGCTAATTTGACTTTCATTTTATGTGCCTTGTGGTAGTGGAACTAATTGTGAGTCATCGACCCTCATACCAATACCGCCGCCTTCGTCATCATCGTCATCATCATTTACTGCACGGAGTAATAACTCTATGCCAACTAATGTGACGACTGGATAGAAACACCATAGTATTGCTTTCCATATTGTAAACGATTCAGCTGCGTATTGGTATTCAACCATGTGTTGATTTGTTAACTTTTTTACTTGTTTTATTTAGTTTTGTAAAGTTCTAGGGTAAAAAAAAGTCCCTAGAACATTCCGAAGAACATGTGACCTGTAAGAATGTCGGATGTTGCTGCTGCAACTAAACCTAACATTGCTAGTCTACCGTTCCATCTTTCAGCGATAACCTTCTGTTTTTCCATTAGAAGATGCCTGGGATGATTTGTCCTGTTGTTGCGTAAGCGCCTACTGCTGCAACGAAACCGAGCATAGCTGCCCAACCGTTAAATCTTTCTGCTTCTGGAGTCATGATTGTGTCCTGTGTTAGTGTTTACTTAGAATATGCCTGGGATGATTTGCCCAGTTGTGATGTATGCACCTAGTAGTGCAACCATACCTATCATAGCCCAACGACCATTAACCTTCTCTGCATTTTGAGGATAACCTTCGTATGAAACTGACTCATCAATGTATGGGCGAGTTTCAGTTGGGAAAGCATTTTGTCTTCCACCTGATTCAGTTGTAACTGTCATTAGATTATTAAGTTATGTAACATTATTATATAGTAAATATTAAATTTTGTCAAGAAACTTAATAATTGAATATTTCTGATCCCTAATATTTTACTGCCAATATTCGTCTAACACGTCAAATACTCTGTTGAGATAATCGTTTGCACCTTTACATTCCCATTCGCCTTTCTCTCCTATCTCACACTTGTAATGCAGTTCTCTCTTGAGTTGCATAAGTTTGTTTGTCATTGCTACTTTGTCTAGTCTTCCGTTCATGATGGTCCTCTGGGTGGTGTTGTCAGATATACATTACCCGATATTGTAGTTCCCTCATTACCACTTGTTACAAAGTGTTCTATCCATGAAGGGAATATAATAATACTACCAGCGGGAGCGTTAGGAATGAAGTCCATAGAGATGGCGGTTCCATACATCGCCCACTGATTCATTATCAATTTACGAGAAGGGTTCATAAAAACAGTATTGGAATGTTCCACAGACTCTACAATAACGAAACTCCATTGAGCTCCAGAATGTATATGTGGATCTTGCCAATCCGATTTCGTATATCTGTTACGCCATACCTGTCCAATTACAAAGTCATCTGGTATGAATTGTTGTATGCACTCTGCAATGAGTCCTTTCACATATTCATATGATTCGTCTGTAAACTTGTCACTTCCTAATGTTGTAGGGCATCCACTCAAGAATGTTGGTTGATAATCTTCTGACACCAATTTAACTTTATCTAGATCAAGTTCTTCAATAAAAAATGGTGCAGCAAATATAGCGTGTGGGTTTCTCATACTATAATTTATAATAGAAAAGAGACCCTCTACTTTGTAGGAGTCTCTTTGTTTTTATATGATAACAGACTTAGAAAGTGAACTTAACTCCACCTTTAGCTGCCCAATCAACGTCATCAACGTTTGTTACGCCAGATAGTTCTGCATAGAACTTATCGTATGTACCACCAATATATCCAATGAATTCTACATCACCGAACTCATCTGTTGAGTCAGAGTGTGAAGCTGTAGGGCCACCAGCAACGTAGTAACCGATTCCTGATTCTGTTGTCCCTTCGTAACCGATGATTGCTTCTAGAGTTCCAGAAGAGTATGCACCGTCAGGATATGAACCAGACATTTCTAGGTTAACGTAAGGGCCTGCAAATGCGGCACCAGATGCTAGGAGAGGGGCAGCAGTTAATGCTGCAATTGAAGTTTTAAACATTTTCTTTTTAGTTTACTTGCTGAGTTTATACCAGCAGATGATAGAAGTCTCGACTTGACTTCGTGTTAGGTTGAACTGAAGAGACCTAGCGCGAGTAATTGAGGCATTCGGAATACACGTTCGCAAAGCGTCCTTTGCTTCTCTTATATAGTATAACAAGATACTGGATCTTGTCAAGCCCCCTGTCCTTTGTTTCGGGGATCACCACCAGCAATACGTCCTAGATAGGGGTCAAAATCTGACAAGATATCAATGGTGATCTCACTTCCACGAGTTGTCCATAGTTCTCTAAGTCCATCGTGACTACCCCTATGGAAGATCTCTATGTGTTCCTCATGTATAGAGGAACCCAACTCAATTTTGTATAGTAATATCGGACAAGCATAGGCGGCACCTGAGTTGTATATCAAATCATCAGCAACAGGTCGTGGTTTCACACCATTGTCCAACTTATATTTTGATCCCCTGACATGCAACTTAAGTATCTTCTCTGCATGGTGTCTTGTAATAACATAACAAGCAGTAGAGAAATCATTGATAAATCTTCTATGAACTTGAACATGTAATTCGCCAGGGCATATAACTGCAAGTTGTATGGTATCCCAATCATATGGCATACGAGATAGAAACTGTCTCCATGTGAATGTCCAGAACCTTGCAATACTAATATCACAATCATCTTCCATGATGATGGCATAAGGATGATCTGTCTCCTCAACAAAATGTTTCAATGCCTTGAGGTGTGATGTCACACAACCAATCTCCCCAGGCGTGACACTCTCTGGATACTTTCCAGAAATAATATCACTGAGATCATCTCCTGTTGAGGGTCTACCATCATATGCAGAGATACGAGTGTAATCTTCTATCTCCCACTCTTTAAGTTGATTAGCCATCCACTCCATTCTTTCTGGTTGATCGTCCAGATTAATGATGTATAGTGGGCCGAACCCTTTCAGTTTATATGCAGATTTATTTGACATCGAAAAAGAATGTTTGTGTGAGTCTACTTGTTTCTAGTGTGTTGCCAAAACCAGGCAGAATACTTCTATGATACAACACTTTGCCCCGATACGCAACCAGTCTATTGTAAACATTTCCTACACCAATATTCATATCACTCTCTTCATTTTCATATATTGCTGTTCCAGAATCTAGAGGAGGATTAGGTGTCAGATATAATACTGCTGCCCATTCTCCTTGTTTTTCTCCCTGACTATCTCTATGAACCCAAGTCTCCGTACCTTCCATACAAGATTGAAAACAGAGAGTGTCCTGTGTCATGTCCCATATGATCTCCTTACATCCAAAGGCGATCTTTAATTTATCTTCTACTTCTCTTTGCAAATCTCCTCCCAGACGCATTGAACGTACGCCTGGCACAGATGGTTGTACTCTATCAAAATCCAAACCTAAGGCATGAAATCTTATTCTGTCAGGATCATCAAGAAAGTTATCTAATACAATTAAATTACGATCCATCCGTCACAATATAAGTCCTTGAGATTTTTGTCTTTATAATCTGGCCCGAACCATTGTTTAGGTGCTACAACTTTTCCTCTACCATTTTGTAACCATGCTCCCCACCATGATAAAGATGAGTTGGCAATAATTGCACCAGAACATAAACTCATAATACAGAGATCAACAAATGGTTCATAAGATCCATCAGGATATTTGTCTGTTGGTTCTGACACTAGGAATCTATCATCAGCAAAGAACTCCTGTTCGTTTACCCACTCAGGAGAGTCCGAACATACTACTATAGGCTGATCCTCTGGGAACTCCTTAAGTGCCTTTTCATAATACTCTACAGGTTGTGGAGGATGTTGACCAGAACATTCTGTGTATGACCATTTGAATCCTCTAGCATCTACTAAATTAGGATCTCCTCTTCTTACATGTAAGAATAATGGAGCCTGATCTAAGGAATCGATCATCTCTTTACATGGAGTCAATATAGATTCATGGAAAGTAAAGTCTCTCCTAATGTCCATCTCTATATTTTTAAAATACTTTTCTGTCTGAAAGAATCCAAATAAACTTACATCATTAGGGCACATTCTATGGAGTTCTTCATCAAACTCAAAATGTTTTTCGATTACAACAGGAGCATGTCCTCTATCTAAAACTGCAAGGTTACTTCTTCCTACACTCTCTAATGTAAATGCTCTATGTAAACTATAATTATCCACTCTCTTAGATTCAAAAGGCGGAATACCAAATTCATATCCACGCATCGCAGAGATACCTCTAACGGCAGCATACTGAAACATTTGATTACCTAGTCTGCCTAGGTTTCCCATTTGATTAAAGGCTAGCATTTAATTCTTTCCCCCTGCGTTTGATGTAGTCTAGCTTTCCATAGTATTGTGTCAAAGACTCTTTATCTTGAGTCCTAATCCAGTTCCACAATCTATCATTGTCTTGGAACTTTGGATTGTGATAGTGTGAATTAAATGTTCTGCCATGTTCAAAGTGATAGATATCATCTATGACTCTGCCAACTTTAAATCCAAAAAGATTTAATCTATAATAAAACTCACAATCTTCTGCACCCCATGAAAGAAATTCTTCGTTCCATAGTCCAGCAGATATCTCACATGATTTAGTTATCATTTGACCCCATCCAATAGATGAGGGAATCCTAACTTTGGCATCTTTCAGAACTTCATAATCAGCATCAGTTCCATCATGTGATGATAAAAACTTATCTAATAGTATGTCTGAATATGTGACTGCCCATTGATATATGCCACATCCAAAAGGATAGACAGCATCAGATCCTTCTTTTGTGATGGCACGATAGGCAAGTTCATGTGAATTTTTTAGGACAACAACGTCCACATCATGATTGTATAGAATAGGAGTATCAGCGGCAACGCATAAGTCATTTAGTATCCTCGTCTTATGAAAAAGTTTCTCTGAATTTTGTTCAAAGATATGTTTTAATTGTGAAGTATCTCCCACATATTTTTTTATACGAGGTAAGGCACTCTCACTAAAGTGTGATTGTGTGTCAACTTCTTTTACTAATACCTTTGATTCGGGAAAGGTTTTTAGTATATAACTAACCGAAGTTATGACGTTTCTTAGCCTATCTTCGGATTCGATCCTACATGGTAGTAGGTAGGTTACATCTTTCATTCTGTCATGTCCCAATGCCATTTAATTGATTTGATAAAGTCAAATGTGTCATCCATATATGTTTTATCATTATTGTCATATTTCCACTCACATAGAAAGTTTCTCATTTCCTGTAATGTTTGGAAATCTCCCTTATGATTGTAATTTTCATCATACAAATGATACTTCATTATTCTGGCTCGATATATGATGGATCATTATGTAATTTAATCCAACGTGGAGGGATCAAATCTTTCATGTCATACATGTCATACTTAATTCCAAACCAAGGATCAGGAGCAACAACTTGCCAGTGTCTTTGGATAGAGTTTTTACCCATCTTGTCGCCACCTTTTTGTAACCATGCACCCCACCATGATAGAGATGAGTTGGCAATGATACCACCACCGCATAGTGTCATAAGGCATAGATCAATGTAAGGAACAGATGCACCATCTCCAAACTCCTCATAAGAGGCATCAGAGAATAGGAATCTATCTCCCTGTAACCAATCCTGTTTCTTACACCAATCAATAGTGTCAGAAACTACAATGACATTTTTATCTTCTGGGAACTTTGATAGTGCCTCAATATAATATTCTTTCTTACAAATAGGATGATACTCTTGTACCATCTGGTAAGACCATTTCTCTCCCCTTCTGCCTGTCACATTAGGATTACCTCTACGAACATGTAGGAAGATATTCTTATCTTGTCCACCGTTCTCTTCAATAAACTCTGTACAGGGTTCTAGATATTCTTTCTTGAATGTAAAATCGTATCTGATATCTGCAGCGATAGATTCAAAATAATATTCTGTTTGGAAGTTACCAGAGAAGTTAGTGTTGTCTTCACACTCATTATAGATCTTCTCATTGAAAGCCATGTCTCTATAGACTTCCTGTTTATGAAAGAATGGTTCTCCCTGATTTCGTGGGAGACATCCATATAATTCAAAGGCCTCAAACAAACCATAGTTGTCTAACCTATCTGCATCAGGGCCTGGAATTACCCAATCGAATCCACGATTGGCAGCTACCCCTCTTACGAAAGCATACTGAAACATTTGGTTTCCAAGTCTACCTTCGTTACCTAATCCTTGAAATGAAATTGCCATTATTTACTCCAATAGTGTATCTGCCAACGGGCAGGGACCATCATACTTGTATCAAGATGTGTCATGGCAGAACCATACCACTTCTCTGGGTCTGGTGCAATGATATTACCTCTACCATTTTGCAACCAAGCACCCCACCAACTGAATGAACTGTTAGCTATTATACCACCAGAACACAAAGACATCAAGCATAAGTCAACTTGTGGTAACAAAGTGTTCTGCATCTGTCCTGTACCATCTATCGTTTGATATTCATATCGCTCAGGATTATCATTGAAGATAAACCTATCGTTGTCAAAGAATGATTGATTCTTACACCATTCTAAATCATCTGTGAATACAAAACATGGAGTGTCTGGACTCCAAAATTCTAGAGCAGTCTCAAAATATGAGAGCGGGAGGATTGGGTGGAATTCTTCTCTTCCAATATTATCAGATTGACGAATATGAATGAAGATAGGAGAAGAACCCAAACTGGATATGAATTCCTGACAAGGCTCAAGAAAATCTTTTTTAAATGTGAAATCTTCACGGATCTGATCTGCAATGTGAACAAAGTAATCTTCTGTTTGAAGGTAGGCATCTATGTTGACACCATCTGTACAATAAAATAAACCATCATCAAAAGCATGTGTTTTTTCTTTGACGGTCATTGCATCATTGAATCCTAAATTCTCTGGTTTGCAATGTTTCATTTCAAAGGTATCAAACAATCCATAATTATCTTTATGGTTACAATCAGGTGGCGGAATCATCCACTGATACTGATTGTAATTTGCAATCCCTCGAAGAGAGGCATACTGGAACATTTGATTTCCAAGTCTACCATTACTACCAAGGCGATTATAACTAATCGTCAAAGATCAATCCTCCATGTTCTTTCATGTGCTTCACTACGACCCTTTACAAAGATAATATTATCTCCGTAATCCTCTTCCAGTTCCTCTTGATACTCCGCAATGACATCATCAATCTCTTGAACATATACTCTATGCCCGTCCTTTAGTAGATCTTCTACTAGTCTAAGTCTTGGACTTTCTATTACAAGATCACATCCTATCTTATAACCAATACTATCAATGAAGAAGGCAAGACCTTCTGTATTTCTTTCAACGCAGTAGTTTTTAATGAAGTCTGCGTGTGCCTCATTGAAATCATCAGTTACTTGTGGAAGACTATACTTAAGACCAACCTTATCTGCATAGTATCCTAAAGCACGGTTGTCACGAGGTAGACAAGGCCCACCAAAACCTAAACCGTAGTTCAAATATTTAGACCCGATTCTACTGTCTGCTCCTATGGATGAGAGAATGTTTTTGATCTCATCACCACACCCAGAGTTGTATAGAATCTGACCCATCATGTTAGCATAACTTATCTTGTAAGTTAGGAAACAGTTGATGCCGATCTTTGTAATCTCTGCAGCAGTATTAGACATAGGATAGAAGTTAACCTGACTATCCATGAATGAAAGATAGATCGCTTTGATCTTTTCAAATCCATCATCATCTCTACCACCACACAGAATCATATCTGCGTTCTTCATATCTCTGATGATTGTACCTTGCGCCACAAACTCAGGACTATAGAATACACTTATACCTCTTCCTTCTAATTTCTCATCTACCTTATCAACAAAGCCTGGATTGGTAGTGCAACCCACAATAAACTTCTTACCTTCTAGATTAGGTGCTCTGAGCAAATCACATACGACACTATCAACTAGACTACAATCATAACTACCATCATCTAAAGAAGGGGTAGGAACAAAAGTAAAAATAACATCAGAGGATTTAATAACATCTTGATTGTTAGTGGTGGCTCTCAGATGTTTTGACTCCATCAAGAGTTCTTCTACATCTGGTTCGTTACTGAATATTTCTCTAGCATTTATTTGTGCGACATAATTTGGTCTTACATCAGAAACATAAACATCATGACCAGCAGACTCAGCGAGAAGAGCGAAACAAATGCCGAGTCTCCCTGCTCCGATTACACCGATTTTCATTGTAAAATTAAACCTCTAGTTTGTACGTTGGAATAGGATCCATTTTATGTTTGTTTTGTGCATAGAACTTTTGAAGTGCTTCCAATCCAGGCCCTGCACCTGTCTCCATTGCCTCTTCTAATTGTTCGTATGATGCACCGATTTGATCTTCATCATTTCTACCATCTTCCCACAGACCATCTGTAGGTGTGGCAGTAATGATCTCTGGTATCACTCCGAGTTCTCTTCCGAGTTCTCTGACCTCCGTTTTATAAAGGTCTGCAAGAGGGGCGATATCAACACCACCGTCACCATACTTAGTATAAAAACCGACTCCATAATCCTCCACTTTGTTTCCTGTGCCTACTACTATACCACCTACATTGGCAGCGACATGATATAATGTCACCATTCGTAATCTAGATTTAGTATTGGCCTTCGCCATTGGATGTCCAGTATACTCCATTGTAAATTCCTTTGTCAAGTCTGTCATCAACTTGGCGTAAGTTTCGGAGAGATCTGCCTTCAATCTTTTCACATTAGGATAGTTACATTCTAACCAGTATAGATGAGAATCTGATAGTGTCTCTTGATCTAGATTTTGGTTAAGTGGCATCCCTATTGCATAAACTGGTCTACCAGTCTTTGCTGCAAGAGTAGAAGACACAGCAGAATCTATTCCACCTGATACTCCTACTACAAAACTTTTTACATTGTTATCATTGGCATACTTACATAACCATCCGACTACATCTATGGCCAATGATCGATAATCCGTTACTCGATTCATTTTTTAGTTGCTAGAATTACTGTGTTCTCATAATCACGACCCACATCAAATGTGTAGTCCGCTTTGATTTTCTCTATAAAATCATTATAGTAGTTTTCATTAAAATTGACAAGGTTGTATATCATATACACAAACTTAGAGTTGGTAATTATCTTATCATAATATGCCATTTGTGTAGGCAAATCACATTCAGATAGAGCATAATTACTGATAAAAAGATCTACATCTTTGATCTCTTCATACTCTGTACATGGAATACAAGTTACCTTATCTTTTAGATCAGGAAACTGATCCAAATACTTTCTTTGTAAAGCAGATACCTCTGGTAGATCTATCAAAACATATTCATCAAACTCACATACCTTACTTAACACTCTACACAATCCGCCATAACCACCACCTACTTCTACTACTTTACCAACAGGAGCACCATCAAGTAAAAATCCCATCTCAAAAGTATTCTTCATATATCTGAGAGTGGTGGGAGAAATCTGACCTTCCATGCCTGGATATACATGTGTCTCTGGATTACCAATCTTATCATTCTCTTTGAACGCCTCAAGATTATCCCACACTGCATCTTCATTCATATCCTTACAGATATTAAGATAGGCTTGTCCTTGATCCTTGAGTACATGTTCTAAAATAGTTTTGTACTTAGGATTAGATTTGAAATTTGCAAAGGCATCATCAGATGCTACAGCCTCTTTACATGCTTCAAGATATTCTACGGCAATTTGATCTTCTGCTTGCCATCCACTGCGGTCATCTTGAACAGCAGTGGCAGATACGTCAATGATTTCGCTCATTTTAATTGTGGTTTTTGTTGTCTAAGTGGGTCTAGTTGATAGAGATAATTTCCATACATGTAATCCTCTGCGACTCTCATGCACTGAGCAATCTCAAAGTTTTCTTGTATCACATCTTTCTTGGATTCATAATACTCTGGTGTGAGTTTTTCCCAAGGAATATTAACCCAAGGTGCAGCTGATTCTAAAAAGATTATACCATCTGGATTAAAATACTGTGCAACACCAGCCGTTCCATAATATACTGGTATTGTCCCACAGGCAAAACAATCTGTCAACTTCTCAGTGAAGTATGTTGGATAGTTTGCGTTCTCACAAGCAAAGGAGAACATGTAATCTTTTAATCCTGTGGACTTTTCTTTCAATGGTAACTCATGTGTCAATCCCCAACCATATAGATCTTCCTGTCCAAACTTATCTACAAATGCCTGAACAACTCTGAGTCTACGGCGATGTCCTTCCGTGTATCCTTTGTTGGATGCGATCATAGATACCAGTTTTGATTTCTTATAAACGGCTCTATCCATAACCCAAGGAGCAGCATTAGACAAACAATAGAGAAATTTACCATCAGGGCCAGCCTCAGTTGTGAGTCTCTGATCAGCAGTAAAGATCCCATCAACCCTACTAGCAACAAAATCATAATTTTCTTCTATAAATTTATATTGATCTGGGATAATTTCTCTTGATTCTAACAACCAAATAAATTTAGGTTTATCAGAATCATCTTCTAAAACTTTAAGTGCTTCTCCATTTACATATAGATTTACTAGACCAGTTCCATTACGAATCCATCTAGTAAAAACAGATCTATTGTTCGCTGATGTGGATGGTTCTAGAGAATCATTACAGAACAAATTTATTGGAAACTTTTGATCAGGACCAAGAACAGGAAAGTCCATACCGCCTGGATTTTGTTTTGCTTTTTCAACTGCAAGTCTAAGTGCTTCAGCCTCAGCATCATACTTATTCATAGTCCTTTTTCATCTCCTCAAATACTTTTTTCAAACCCTCTTTAACAGAGGTAGTGGGTTGCCAAAATTCTTTTATGTATGGGTCTGGTACATTTCTAGCATCCCTCTGCACCGAGTCCTTTTTCTCGTCTGGGATAACCGTGATTTTCTTTCCAATACTGAAGAATAATGATTTAATTTCTTCTGCAATTTCCAGAACAGTTGTATAAACACCAGTAGTAATATGAAGTTCATCGTCACAAGAGAGGTTGTCATATTCATCCATAACAGTTTCCAATGCCTCACAACAATCTTCTGCATAAAGAAATTCCCTCGCTTCAGTTCCGTCTGTCATCATATCTATGACACCAGTTTCAAATCCTTTACGAATGAAATCTGTAATGACATGTGCCTTGTCCATGTCTTTCTCGATACCATATACATTCCAGAACTTGACGATCAATCCACCAAGAGACTTAGTATAAAGTTCGCCAACTCTTTTCAATACACCGTAGGGAGAGTAAGACATATTACTCATCTGTGATGATGCAAATACAAATGGTTTCTTATACTTCTCTATTAGACCAAAGGCATTTGCCATAAGTCTAGTATTGTTGTCAATGAAATTAAAAGTATGTTGATATTTTTTAAGATAGTGTGAACCACCTACATCAAAGGCAAGAAAGTAAACAAAATCTGCCATATAAATTTTGGCTTCTAGTTCACCGTTTGGAATGACCGTCATGTCCTGATCAGGACCATTAGTAATATCAAACTCCATGACTTCAACATCAGCACACCTGAGATACTCGGTAAGATATGCTCCTACCTGACCACCTGATCCTAAAACTAAAATCTTACGAGTCTTTCCTTCAAAATAATCTACTTCATAATCCATGTCAGTAATAACAACCTCCATTAGAGCCAAGAAACATTATGTTTCTCATCAAAATTTACTAGACCTGTTCCACTCATATGTCCAACCTCTGTTACATTAATTTTAGGGAATGTAATTCTATTCCAGAAATCTTCAATCTCTGGCCATTGTGGTCCTATGTCATCAAGTAAAACTAAACCTTTCCATCCTTTTTCTTCTAGGTATTCAAACATCTCTTCCTCTGCTGTGCCATCATGTGGATCAACATCAATCATTATGATAGAAATATTATCGTAATCTAGAGTATCATCTTCACGGAAATCTTGAATCTTAAATTCAACATTATCTTTCTTAATACCAGAAGAGGCGCCCTGCTCTACTAGGTCATAACTTATAACTTTGTTTTTATCGTTATAAGATAATGCTAGAGCAGATCCGCCTGTTCTTGTACCAACATCTAAGATGGTGGTGTTATTAAATTGTTTCGATAACCAAGCATATAATCTATACTCACTCTGACCAGCAGTAAGCCAGTCATTTGCATTGAGTGATTGTTCTGCTAGATGAGATACATCTAGAGTTTTGATTGCATCCTTATCAAGTTTGATAGTTTTCTTAGATACTTTCGGCATGTTCTAGTTCCTTTGATGTAATTTCAACTACGCCATGTTGGCGAGATTTAATCTGTTCAGAGATCCAAGCATAAGTCTTGGCAATTCCTTCTTCAAGAGTCTGTGAATAATCCCATCCAAGTTTCTCTCTTACAAGATCGTTGTTTGAGTTACGTCCACGAACACCTAGAGGTGCATCAAGTTTGTGTGCCTTTCTGACAACCTTTCCTGATACTCTTGCTGCAGTTTCTACCAACTCATTGATAGTAACCATTTCTTCCGATCCTATATTTACAGGGCCTTGGAAATCAGAGTGCATCAATCTATAGGTTGCTTCAATACATTCGTCGATGAAGAGGAAGGATCTTGTCTGCAAGCCATCACCCCACACCTCAATCGTTCCTCCCACTGCTGGGAGTAACGCAACCTTGCGGCAGATAGCTGCTGGAGCCTTTTCTTTTCCTCCATCCCATGTTCCTTCGGGACCGAAAATGTTATGGTAGCGAGCAACGCAAACAGGTATATTATAGTTACGGTTATAAGCGAGATATAATCTTTCCGAGAAGAGTTTTTCCCATCCATATTCGGAGTCAGGGTTAGCAGGGTAAGCGGATTCTTCACGGCAATCTGGGTTGTTAGGATCTAATTGATTATGTTCTGGGTACATACATGCAGAACTAGAATAGAATATCTTTGTTTTGTTTACTCCCAACAATCTATTCAGTGTAACTTGTTCGTTCAATACATTTAGATTGATTGAAGCAGAGTTGTGCATGATATCAGCAGAGTGTTCATCCGTAAAGATGTAACCAGCTCCACCCATGTCTGCAGCAAACTGATAGATCTCGTCAAAGGAATCTCCTTCAACATCTAATGCTGTTGCAACCAAACCTACATCTCTCAAGTCACCTTGAATGAACTCGTCTGCAGCACTCATAGTGAAATCGGGGTACTTTAAATCTACGCCACGAACCCAATACCCTTCTGATCGTAATCGTTTTACCATGTGACTTCCAATGAAGCCGCCTGCACCCAATACTAGTGCTGTTTTCTTATTCATACAAGTTTAAAATAAACTTCACCTTATTTAGTGTATCACACACTGACGGTTTTCGCAATAACCGTATCTAAAATGTTAACGGTTGGAAACCAACCAAGTTCCATGAGAGGTTCTATATTAGCACACAACTCATCGGGTTCATTAGGTGTGTCCTCCTTGATAGGAAGATGACCCATACCCATGGCATTGGCCAAATCTATCACAGAAGTCATCTGTCCTGTTCCTACATCTATTGTTCCTGTAAATGAACTGGGAATCAAGGTTGCAATCGCTCTGACAACATCTAGTACATGAACCCAATCTCTCTTATGTCTTGTGATATATTTTGCAGTTCCTTGTTTCAACATTTCATATAACATATCATCTCTACTTCCTTCCTCTGCCCATACATTGAAGAACCTCATACCCACACTGTTAGGTGGAGCCTGTATCTCATTTACTTTCTTTGTTATGGCGTAGGGATTCTGCCACCAACTATATGCACCAGCAGAACTTGCATACAACAACCTAGTATTATACTTTCTGCAATAATCAAATATGGGTTTAGATTTTTCAACGTTGTTCTCCCAGAATTTATCAGGATTATCTACACTATCTCTAAGTGCGGCGTAGGCTGCTAGATGAATTATAAGATCATAGTCCGCACATCCAACATCTACAAAGTTTTCTATGTCGTCTGGTCTGTCTAATCCATCAACATCAAAGATGTCACTCAGAAAATCAAAGACATGACTGCCAATGAAACCTTTATGACCTGTGACTAATACTTTCATTTTCTTTTCTTTCTATGGCGTGCAATCCAATTTCTTGCGGTGTCATCATTGAGAGCCGTGTGTAGGATCTCTCCTTCATATACTATCACTCTTTTCTTTTCTCCGCAAGGCACTGCTGCATATCCATCCTTAGTAAAGAAACCTTTCTTGGTATCTTTATAAAAATTGTAAATTGATCTTAGTTCTTTTTCTTCTGGAGTCATAATACTTTGATTGTCAAATGATTATTACAATCCCCAAAGAACTTACCATCAAGATTGTAATTGAATGAGATACTATATCTTTCCAAGTTAGAATTGGAGGGAGTAACATAGTGATCTAAGTGAGCGGGAAAAAGAAATATACCACACTCCTGTGGTTCAAATCTCTTCTCAAAACTATTGAGATCGTCATAGCCAGTTACAGATGGTTCCCAATGACTTGTGATCCAAGTGGCATTTCTAGTTGAGAAAACTATGTCTCCACTATCCTCTGGAGTTTGTAAATAAAAGACTCCAGCAAACTGAGTATTGTTGTGACGATGTTCTGCAATATAATTTCCCTTCCTTTGTAGATTACCCCATGAATTGATTCTTTTCAACCCATGCTTTGTTAAATCAATCTGTAACATCTTAGCATAATTATGAACCTCTTCCGTTATCTTCTTTTCTAACTCCTTCAACTCTGGTCTAATGAGAAGATCTGCTTCTAATTTTGTTGTCTCCCCATTGAGCCTATTGACTATATCTCTATCTGGAGCCCACTCCAACTCCGACATAAAATCTAACATAGACTTGAGTTCAGATGGTCTAAAGTCTAAGACATTCTGATACACTGGTGTAGGAAAAAGAATGTGTAGATCAGACATTATGAATTCAAACTTTCCATATATTGTTTATCAAGTATGCCTGCTGTATTAACTTGTTTAAGTCCTATGTTTCCCTGCCACCAACCAGTAGCAATATACTTGTTTGTCATAGGAGGATTACCTCTATGCAAATGAGTATAACTTCCAGGCCATATTAGTATAGTCCCTTTACTTGGTTTTACTTTTAACTTCTGATATAAAAATTCTGTCTCTCCTCCTTCCTCTACATCATTTAGATATACCATCCACGCCATAGTTCTACTTTCTAAATTCCAATTCACATTCTCAGCATGAAACAAATGATAACCCTGAGTTGGTTCTGTCTTCTGAAGCAAAACTAAGGAACTTACATAACTGAAATTGCCTAGGTAAGTGTATTCATTGATATAATGAAACAAACAATTCTGAACATACTCCATCAACTGATGAGATTCACTAGGAGAGAATCCATCTAAGCATATCTGTTTATCTTTTACATGACTAAAGTTTCTTTTGAAATCTGTAAACTCTGCTTTGTCCATGTAGTCTACAAGGAAGTCACAAAAGCGTGGGTCTACTGCGTTCTCATATATTCCAATAAAATCTCTATGTTCAATTCTTAATTTAGAATCAATTTGTTCTTCCATAATTACCAAAGTCTAAGTGGGCAGTGTGCAGCTGAAAACTTGACCTTGTTTACTAGAAAACAACCACACTCGTTGCATTTCATACGATCAGGATCAAATCTATTGCACTCTCTACATATATCTATTCTAGCTTTTTTCACCTCTGGAGGAACGATTAACATTCCATTGAAAACGAAACCCTTAACTATATCATAGGCAGTTTTTGTGATGTTTTTTGCCTGATCTGGTAGAGATGGTTCGTCATTCATCTTTATTAAACTCGTACTTCCACTTATATATTGTTACATATTCAAATGGATTAGTAAAATCCCTTTCCTCGATTACTTTAGGTTTAGACACTCTCTTTTCTAAAGGTGGAATCCAATCGTGTGGAGGACAAATGGTAGGCCCACCATCCAATCGAGGACTACATGCGATAAGTATTTCAATCATCTTTGATGTAACATGGAACTCCAGCTGGATCTAACCATTTTGTGTATTCAAAATCTTGAATAGCTGTTTTCATCTGCATCCAATTATCACAAAGGTACATATCTTTGTAACCATTGTAATTATTCCACTTCTGAATACGATAGTCTGGTTGACCATTCTCAAGGAGGTCAGGCATTTTTACATACCTGTACGGATCGTTTTGGCGAATCACTTCAATCATAATAAAATAGCATATACTTTATTATATACAATTTATTATTCTAAGTCAAGCACCATCATCATGATTCCACATATATTCTATGTCCTTAGCCTGACCAGAATCAATAACTGGTTTAAGAACATTTTTATCTGGAACCAATGCTATCTGACCATCAGGAGTGTCTAGTAAGAAAGTCTCACCAGCCTGAGCTCGATCAACTATCTCACTAAAATTTTCCTCCAGATACTTCAGACTTATGATTTTCATCTCATTTAATACGCAGTATGATCAAGTGGATTATTTTTTGATTTTGGTTTCTTAGGTGCTGGTGTATTATCTAAGTACAATCCCTTATCAGTGGCATCATTTTCTTCTTTGATGTGATCTATCTGATCTCTGTTCTTTAATAGATCAAGCATCTGTTGTGCATGAGTGAGTTCAAATGGATCTTCATCTAAGTTATCCCTAGTTCCTTTTCCATCTGGTGTCTCTTCCTCAAGATAAACCATTTGTATATTGTTCTCTACCAAAAGAACCCATCTCCATGCTCTCTTACCCATTCCCTTATTGTACATTTCAATAGCGCATTGTGATGCAGCCATTCCACCTTGGTTGGCAAGTCTCAATACATATGCACCATTTCCATCTGGTAACATTTTGCATTTCTTGATCTTCATAGACTTGAACCATTCTTCCATAACAAATGCGTCATTCATTGACAGGATGTAAATCTCATCAACGATAGTTTCTTTCATGAAGGTGTCGTAGAGTTTTTCATACTCCTTGACCATCTCTGTACATGGAGGTGTGAAAGCGCCACACACAGAAACTATGAGAACATCTTTATCTGCAAAAAGATCATGAACTGCTTTCTTTACTAATTTTCTTTTAGCACCTTTCCCACTTAAGAAAAACAGTTCAGCGTTTGGTAACAAATTCATTTCTTTAAAAAATAACTTTCATGTATATTATGTATGCCAGTATATTATAAGACATTTTCGGTTATCCGTCAACCTTTAACAATAGTTCAAACTCTTTTAATATATCCGCTTCTGGATCGTGGTCTTTGATATTACAATACTCCAACCACCTAAGAGTTGTCTTGTCTGGTTCATCTAAACCTCTGGCATAAAGTATAGTATCAACTCTATCAATTAAAGTATTGAATAGGTTTACTATGTGTTCAGAACGTTCTCCTATCACACTTTGAATTTCTTCTCTTGATACATTAATTTTGTACATTTGAAATTCATTACCATATATCGAATGGAAAAGGCCTGCTTTAACCTCATCCATAGGTCTACCATAGTTGTATAGTAAACCAGAAACTCTTATAGAGTGAGACAATAGATCATCATGGAGATGAGGAATCCTATCAGCACCAAGTTTGATCATGTAGTTTATGTAATCATCCACTGAGATTCATTGTAAGGGATAGTCGAGGTTCTTTATTTTCTGCAACAGAGTGCATGGTTCCAGCTGGTATGATTAAAACATCAGATGGATCTACCTCTTGAGATTTTCCATTGATGATCCATATACAAGTGCCATAAATTGGTTTCACTATAACATGGTAATCATGATTGTGTGGATCAAAACTGGCTCTATGTTTTGTAGTGCCAGCACTCAGATACATGTTAGCATTGGTTTCTGATCCTTTGTATTCATATAATTTATCGTCAAGAGATCTAAGTTCTGAGGTAAGATCCATTATGTTACTCAAGAGACTAGTGAATCCGAGATCATATAATCTCTTCCACCTATCATAATAAATGTAACCTCTAGAATCAAAAAATCCATTAGATTTTTTTTGACATTGATTTATAACTTCCAATGCTGGTTCTGGCCATCTATATTTTATCTGTAGTAAATCTAATATCCCATCTTCATCTAAAGTAATTTCATGATCTTTTATAATCTGAGCTGCACCCTCAAGATAAGGCATGAAGTCAGGAACTGGTGGTTGTTGCCACGTTGGATAACTATTCAAAATAATCCTTCCTGTAATATCTTCCTAAAATGTTGCTATTATAATATGCTGGTTCTCCATTGTCAAGAGACTCCGTTAAGACATCATGGCTAAACAGTTGTCTGGTCTCTTCATAGTTGGTTTTCCCCAAAGTAGTATGGAGTGACAAGATCTCTCTGGAAAAATTATCCTTTCCGTAGGCGGATACGTCGGCTTTGAGTTCGGGGGACGATCCATAATACTTCTTCCAATCTGATTCGCTAGTGACTCTTCTCTTGCCTCCCTTAGGCTTGCGTTTCTGTACAAAGTACTTTCTGCCGATGTACTTCTTACCTGTTGTCTTATTAGTAATGAGGTAGACGTAACCGAAGAAATCGCCAATGTCGTCAGAAGTAAAAGGTTTACCCTCATATAGCCAGGGGTTTTCGTAAACTCCTCCTTCAACCATTTCATGATTTTCATATCTTTACACTATGTATAACAGGTTTTTCATTCCTCAAAACGTTGTATAGATCTCTGTTTTCAGATGCAGATACAGGATAGAACTCAGCACTGGCATCGAATCCATCATACCTTTTTGCTTGGTTGATTACGATAGAACCCTCCTCTCCTGATTGTGATCTGTGAAATGTACCACGAGGTATCAGTAGAGCGCCACTCTGTCTGGTAAGATTGACAAGATGATATGGATACTTCCATTGTAGATTTACTAATTCAAATGTCCTTGACCCTTGAACCACTCTATTATAATCGTCTTGAAAACTGTGAATATAAAATGACTTTGCACCTACACAATCATCTGGTGGTGAGGTGGCAGATCCCTCATGGATTACTAGGTCTGCTGCGTTAGATTCCTCAACAGATATATCATAGAATACAACAGCGTCTGTCTCTCTAAAGATTCTATGTTTTATAAACTGGACTTCGTTCATGTTAGTTTTTTCCAAGTATCTTCCCAACCTAAGACTTCTACTACCGTACCTAATTTATTTTTCTCAATCGCATCTGCTAGTGGTCTGTCATTCCCATGTGGATCTAACCTGTCTCCAAAGAACACTACATCACCGTCCATAAAGTCTCTGATGATCTGACTCTTATCACTTCCTTTACTTGATATATCTACGCCTGTTATACCACCAACAAAGGCTTGTAAATCAGGAAACTTTTTATTGAATCTCTCTGCTATTCCTTTCCTCTCTTCTTTTATAGTATCCCAATCACTATACACTAATCTTTCTGTCTGATTGGCACCTCTACCAACAATACTAAAATTTACACAACCTGGCCTTTCCTCTATGTGAGTTCCTGTTCTGACAGGGAAAGTACTTTCAAGTAATTCCTCATTTAGATGTTCTCTTGCATCTAGTGGCAGTGTCCAAGGATTAGTATAGATGGAAATGTCGCCTTCATATACATCATTGCCAGCACAATTATACACCCTCTTACAATTACAATAGAGAAGGTGTGTGATTTGTTCTATAGTCTTATCCCTATCGCTTCCTGTGACGAGATAGACCTCGTTTGCAAGAGCAAAACTGTTAAAGAATATTAGAAAGTCTGGATCAATTTTCTTTCTGCTGGGAGTGAGAGTCCCATCAACGTCAAAAATATATTTCATAATGTGATTATAATGTTAATTACTTATCTTGTCAACCTATTCTCCGCCGCCGTTTCCTCCACCATTTCCACCGTTGCCGTTACCACCATGACCGTTCCCATTGCCACCATTACCGTTCCCATTGCCATTAGAACCGCCTTTTTTACCATTAGATTCATCTTCTTTGTTTTCTGGTTTTAGATACCCACCATAACCTATTTTATATCCTTTGGGAATAGGTTTACACTTTTTGTCATCATTACAATAATATTCTCCCTCACCACACTTCTTCTTTTCCTCATCCATAGGTAAGAAGTTTACATACTTGTTATGTTGTTTCTGTTGTAAAATCTTCTTTGCAATCGCACCAGCATCTCTACCTGTTGTCTTAGGAGCTGGCTTCTTATTTGATCCACCACCTAATACAGATACCTTTCTCTTGATTGTTGAGAGCATAGTCTCACTAAGAATTTCACCATTCTCAGGTTCAAAAGAACAGTTCCACTTACGAAGTGACTTATTGATCCTTGAATCTGGATCTCTTGCAGTCTTAGCTGAGGTAAGTTTCTTTTTCATACCTTTCATTCTCTTACAGAATGACTTTCTTCTCTTCGCTGCCTTAGATCCTTTCTTCAACTTAGATGGTTTTGTTGTAACCGCAGTCTTAAGTTTTGAGCCTGGGTTTGCAGCACGATATGATGCAACACCTTTTGCATTAAGTCCACCTGACTCACTTTTGCCTGCCTTTCTCTGCCATGCTGGTGTTCCTTCTACCAAACTCATGTCAGGTTCATAATTATCAGTAAAAGTTACAGGCATCGATACAGTTCCCTTGCCTGGAACATACTTTGTAGTTCTAGGATTCTTAGGATCATCACTCTTAAAATCTTTATGAAGTTTATTATATGCCTTACGAGACATCTTAACATCTTCTTTCCTCATTTTTTTCGCAACCATATCACGTTCTTTCTTTTCTCTCTTTGCGATAGCGATTGCTGCCTGTTGTGCTGGATTTACTGCTTCTGATGTTGTGGTAGTATGTTGTTCATCAGGTGTATTCTTTTTGAGGTTCTTTTCTTTTTCTTTCTTAGAAATTTTTGGGCCACCTACTGGATCACCGTACTCATCTCTCTTAGTTTTCTTGACACCTCTTCTTGCTTTATGATCTTCTTGTCTAGCTTTCATTGCATTTAAGCCAGGAGCTCCCTCCTGTCCTTTGCTCTTCATATATTTTTTAGTTCTCTCTACATTCTTTTCACCCTGTCCTCTATAATAATCTTCACGAGTAAACTTCATACCCTTAGTTGCTTTATCCTTAAGTTCCTGACGTTTCTTAGGATCCATATTCTTTTCATAGTCTGCTAACTTCTTAGCATAACTAGGGTCATCCATTTTTTTGATTTGCTTTCTGTCTTCTTTATTGGGGCCTGTATATTCAACTGCTTCTTTACGAGTCTTCTTTTTCTTCACACAGTTTGGATATCTCTTACCAAACATGGTCTTCATACCTTTCTTCTCATATCCATCCCAACAATCTTCTGCGATCTCAGGCATAAAATCTTCTATAACCTGTGCTCCTTTAGGATTATTATTTTGAGCCGACATTCTCTTAGCTTCTTTTTGTTTCTGTGCCAATCTCCTCTTCTGTTCTCTCTGAATTCTATTCAACATGAACTTGTTAGATGGAGAACCATCCTTACTCATGTCAGTAAACTTTTTCTGTAGTGCATCTAAGTTCTCATCAGATTGTCTCTGCATCTTAGAGTCTGACATTTCTAAGACGATTGATAGAAAATCTTCTTTCACTGCTTTTTTCTTATCTGTACTAACATATGTAGGTTTTGCTGCACCTGACTTGGACTGTTGATTAGGATCTGCTGCCTTCTTTCTTCTTGCTGCAGACTGTCTTTCAGACTTACTCATACTTGCACGTTTTGATGATGATACACACTTAGGAGTACCCTCACCTGGCTCATCACTTGCACAAGTTCCACCTGTGACCACGTTGACCCAACCACCTTTTCCGTCTTTGGATTTAGAACCTTTGAACCAATCACGAAGAGAACCCTCTACCATGCTCATGTCTGGTTCAAAAGAATTGAATTGACCCTCTGGTTTGTTCATTCTTTTTATAGTTTCTCTGGAGACTGGTTTCTGTTTTTTAAACTTATTTGCCTGTACATTTTGTTGGACAGTTTTTTCCGATGCTGCCATTGTCTCATCTTGAGTGCTTTCTTTGACAGCACCAGCCTTAAATCTATTCCTTTCGGATACAGATCTAATTGCCATCTTGAGTTTATTTTTTACTGAATAAGGATTTTCTTTTTTAATTCTAGTAGGATTCTCTTTACTTATTTCATTTATGACTTCCTCTTTTTGATATTTTGAAGTCTTACGCCCTGCTTTCTTATCATCAGTTTTTCTCATTTTACTACTAGGAGTAGTGATTTTATCAAGTTGTCTACCAATCTTACCACCGATTTTAGAACCAACATAACCACCAGCAATTTCACCCGCTGGTACTAATATAGGAGCACCATCTGGAACTAACATACCAGCAGCACCACCAATAGTACCACCAGTAAATGCACCTATTTTTTCAAACTTACCAGCTCCTACTTGTTTCTTTGGATTTCCCTTCTTCGCACTTGCAGCTGCTTCACCACCCTTCTTAAGAGCAGCTTTACTAATTTCTTTCTCTGCCTTCTGTGCTGCTCTACCACCTTTCTTTCCACCCACTCTTACACCAGCATCCACTATTGCACTGTACTTTCCTCTCTCGTTAATATATTCTACCTCTTCATTCTTAGGACGGCAATCATTAACGAGTTTACCTCCTTTCATTTTCATACCCACCTTCTTGTGAGTCTTCCAACATTCTTCTACGGATTTCATAGGTGTTCTGGGGATAACTACAGGTTCCATCATTTTTTTCTTAGCCCAATCATCTGGAACCATAAGATGTTTGGTTTTAAATGCCATGTGTAGAACAGTGGTGTCAATGCCATTGTCCTTAGCAATCTTTTTCATCAATTCATCTACCTCATCATATGTGGGGTAGTCCAATTTAACTAGACCATCTTCTAGTTCCTTGACATAATCTTCTTTGATTCTTTTTTGACTAACCATCCAGTTATCATCTTTCTTTTCACCTTTGTTTTTCTTTTCTCCTCTCTTCATTTCATGATCAGCAGTGCGATTAATATCTGGAAACGGAACAGCATTTTTTGAACCATAGTCTCTGATATTCCTTCTCTCCTTCTTCTGATCTGTAGTCAAACCCTTTTCGGATTTTACAGCTTCTTTTATTTTCTCAGGTAATCCTTTATGTTTAGTTGATGCCATTTTTTTAGAATCCTTATCACTTATGCTGGAAGCAGCTCTTTGAATCTCAGGCGTTTTTTCCCCCTTGAAAACACCCTTTTTAATCGCTCTAATAATTCCGAAGAACCTTTGTTGTTTTTTTGAGACTGCTGGCATGTCATGTACCTAATCCTCTTCCTGATTTCATGTTCTCTTTACTACCATATCTCGCTCTTGTTTCTACATATCCTTTTGTATCACTACCGTAACCCATCTCTTTAGCATCTTTCTTGAGTTGTTGATTTGCCTTATGTTGTTTGAGATACTTACCTTCACCGTCAGTCTTCTGACCTTTAACTTTCTTCTGTTGATTACTACCACTTCTCATGATAGCACCCTTGCCATACTTGTCTGTGATGGACTTCTTCACTGCATCTAGAACGGTATCCCTAGATGTTGATGGTGGTTTCTTAGTTCCACCTTTGTCGTAACCCATCTCTTTCTTGAGACGAGTGGCCTCTTGAAACTCTTGAAAATTCTTCACTTTTTGTTTGCCTCATGCTTAGGGTTCTTCTTAGGATCTTTTAATTCTTGTCTCCTAGAACTATGATGATCTACCCTTTTACCCATACTCAATTTGTAACGAGGAGTCTTCAAAGGTGTCTTTCCATCTTTTTTCGTAGTGATCTTCTCATCTCTATTCTTACGATGTCCTTCAGCACCAGTATCACCTACACTCTTAGACTTGACAGGGTTTTTCTTGTCACTAGCATATCCAAATGGTTTTGATCCGCCACCTGTTTGTGGTCCACCTTGAGTTTCTAGACTCTTATTTCTACTGACTGATGCCTGTGATAGATTGTATGCAGCTCTTTCATTCTTCTCTACACCTCTTCTACCACCTTTTCTATACTCACGAGAACTTCTTCTCTGCTCACCTTTTTTTTTAGCAATAGCATAGAACTTATCTGACATATCCTTATTCTCATCTAATAACCCAAGATCACTTCTCCAATCAGAGAAATCTTCTTTCTTACTACTGTTACCCCAGTTCTTTGCACCTTTCTTACGACACTTAACTAACGCTCCAGAAGCATATGCAGAAGGCCAAACACTGTAACGTGACTTTACTTTATGATAACAAGCATCTTTCTTACCACTACCCTTTCCTTTCTTATCTTTTGCTTCAAAAAGTGCATCTATAATTGATTCTTGTGATGAGAAAAGATCATTCTCATTGATAAATGTTTCAACTAGATCTTCTTTTGTCCATCTAGAAACATCATACCCCTCTTCTACTAATCCATTTTTCCAATTTTCAAATCTCTCGATATAATCTTCCTTTTCAATGAGTTTAAATGCTTCCCACTCGGCTCTGAACGTACCTTCATTATTTTGTCTCATCTGTTCTTCCTTCTTTTTCTTTCTACGATCCATAAGAGCTTTTGCTCCAAGGATAGCAGCACCAGTACCCAACGCAATTTTAGCACCAGTCTTAACTTGGCCAGGTAATTTATCAGCCATCTTATTAAGTTTATCTACTTTCTGTATTGCACTTGAGATAACTTTTTTACCTTTTTTTACTACCTTACTAGTGGTTTTAATTGGTGCGTTTATGTTCTTCGCAGTATTATTCATCGTTTTCAAAAGACCACCTTCCAATTTGCCAGGTTTATTTTTTCCTGATCTTACATTTGGATTATTAGATGACTCTGGAGGAGGAACAAACTTATTCCAAGCATTTTGAATGGGATTACCAGTGTCTTTAAGTGCTTTTTTAGGTGTAAATGCTTTTTCTCTGTTCTTTGTTAACTGCTCTGGTGAAGATCCTCTTCTTTCAGCCACAAACTCTTCATTCTTACTCTTAGCATTTGAATGATGTGATGGATCACCAAATGCAGGGTTGTTTCTATACTCTGGTTTTTTCTTTTTCTCTTCGTCCTCTAACTTCTTCGCTTTCTTGTCAAGATAATCTTTCATGGCACCACCAGGCTTTCCTGTACCTTTGGTAAGACCATATTTTGTTCCTTCTTTATAAATTGAAGAGTATGCTTCAGATAAATTCTTGTCCATTTTCAACGGATACAGTATAGCTATCATAACGTATTTATTATATCAATAAATAGAAGACAGGGACTCTATAATTTTTAGCTAAATGGCTCGTCAGGGAATATTTACTGGATTCACACCGAACGATGGACTGGGAGATTCCCTAGCCTTAGGTGCAAGTAAGGTTAATGCAAACTTTACAGAGATATATCAAACCTTTGGTGACGGAGATAATCTTAGTGCCAATGCAGGGAGTGCTGGTACTTGGACTAAGGCAGGGAACTCAGGAATATACACAAGTAAGAACGTAGGTATAGGCACAACTGATCCTAGTGCAGCTTTATTTGTATCAGGTAACGTTCAATTAACAGGTATTACAACTGGAACATTCGTTGGAGATGGTTCTGGTCTAACTGGTGTGACTGCAACAGGTTCTGGTGTTGTCATTAAAGATAGTGGTGTACTAGTTGGTGTTGCACAAAGTCTTAACTTCGATAACAACTTAGATGTTACACAGGTATTTGGTGGTAATGTCACAGTTTCTGCTGCTGACACGGTAGGATTTGCATTTACTTCTGGATTTTCTACTACATCTGCATACGCAGACTCTTCTGGAATTGCTACTAGATCAGCAACAACTGGATTCGCTGACACAGCAACCTTGGCAATCAGTGCAAACTTTGCCACAGTCGCTGGTATTGTAACATACGCATCAGCATCTGGAGTTTCAACTAACTCAGGAGTAGCCGAGTATGCAAAGGTAGCTGGTATCGCATCATACGTTGCCAATGCAGGGTTCTCAACCATGGCAGGGTATGCACATACAGCAGGCATCGCCTCAGTCGCACAGAATTTAACAGGAACTCCATCAATACTTGTCGATAATATTAATGGTACTGGAATTGTAACCTTCCCAGGCCAAGGCAGTAAGATGCGTTTCGACTTTGACGCAACAGGTGATCTACCCTCTGCTACAAGTTGGAGAGGTATGTTTGCTTATGCAAACAACCTTAAGAGAGCATATGTTTCAACTGGAACCACAATGGGTGGTTACAATGGTTGGAGACAGATACTTCATCAAGACATGTATGGCAACTACTTTACTGTAGGTGTCGTAACTGCATCTAAGTTTGCTGGTGATGGTTCTGAACTTACTAACTTACCATCAACAGATAGTATATGGAGATCGAATACAACTGGTATTCACACGTTGACCAGTGTTGGTATTGGTACTACCAACAATGAAGGATACAAACTCAAAGTTGTAGGTAATATGAGACTTGCTGGTCGTTTAGACGGCACTGCAACAGGTAATATTCTACCCCACTTATGGAATAATTATAGTGATCTACCATCAGCGGGAGTAAATCATGGTCAATTTGCACACGTTAATGAATTTGATAAGGCATACTATGGTCATAAGGAAGAGATAACAGTTCAAGTTGCAGTCGGCACAGACACTGTGGGCGGTCAAGCAACAGGTGTATTCTACTTTAATGGTGTAGAAAAACCAGATCAATTCCCCATAACAAGAGGAGCGACTTATCTGTTTGATCAGAATGATGCTTCAAATGCCAACTATAATAATCAGGCTCACCCACTCATGTTCAGTCTGACAGAAGATGGAGACTTGATACCAGGCGGAGCTCACTATGATCCTACCACTACAGTTTACAGACTAGATGGTGTCGAAAAAACCATGGCAGAATACACCAGTGGTTTTTCTACTGCTACTACTAAGACTGTACACTTTACACCTCCAGCGTCTGCACCTAACACACTTTGGTATTGGTGTCACTTCCACACAGGTCAAGGAAATAGATTAGCACTCAATAATAATGCTATAGGTTGGAGAGAACTTGTTAATAAAAATGCTGATACTACTGTAGGAACAGGAACTGAGAACTATAATATTGGTGTTGTAACTGCAACATCATTCGCTGGTGACGGATCTGGTATAACTGGAATCGCAGTCACATATACAGCGGTAGCTGGAGTCGCAACTCTGGCAGAGGGGTTAACTGGAATTCCTAGTTTGAATGTTGGTGTTGTAACTGCTCAAAGTTTTATTGGTGATGGTTCTGGAATAACTGGTGTTACTGCATCTGGTACAGGTATCATAATCAGAGACGATGGCACACTTGTAGGAACCATTGGTACTATTAACTTTGGTACAAATCTATCCGTATCTGCTGCATCTGCTGGTGTTGTAACAGTCACCGCATCAGGTGGTGGTGGAGGTGGTGGTATCGCTGGTATGGTATATCAAGAAGAAGGATCTACCGTTGGTACTGCACAAACAGTTAACTTTATCGGATCTGCATGTACAGTAACTCATAGTGGTGGAGTTGCAACTGTTAACTTGGCAGGAGCAGTTCCTTTCACAGGCCCTGCAGCAAATATAACTGCACTTGATATCACACAGTATGAGACTGCATATGGTTGGGGCAATCATGCAAGTGCTGGATATCTAACAAATATTAATAGTCAAAACTTAGGTGATCTATCTAATGTTTCTAATGCGGGCCCAAGTGTTAACAATGTACTAACATGGAATGGATCATCATGGGTTCCATCTGCACCTACAGGTGGTGGTGGAAGTGGTGTTATCATCAAAGAAGAGGGAACTAATGTTGCATCAGGTGTAACATCAATCAACTTCGTTGGATCTGGTGTGACTGCAACGGCATCTGGAACTGATGCAACTATCACGATCACTGCAACAGGTGGTGGTGGAGGAGTTTCTACTACTGGATTCGGAACATTCACTGCATCTGCTGGTGTTGAACAACAAATAGATTCATTCCCAGTCGCTAGTTACTCAAGTGCAGAATACACATTCATGATTGGTATAGGAACATATAGACAATCACAGAAAGTTCTAGTAATGCACGACGGAGTTACAGCATACTCACAAGAATATGCTATCATGTTCACCCCAGAACAACAGGTATCCATCGCTGCAACAGTAAGTAGCACCAATGTCTTGGTTAAGTTTACACCTGAGGCTGGAATATCTGGACTAACAACATACAGATTCGTTAAGACCTTAATTCAAGGACTATGATTCATACTAGTACGAACACTCTTGATAGGACAGGGTTGGCTGTCAAACCAACTGGAGCTGATGATAAGAAAGCATACTCCATCAAGTGTTATACCAAAGATGATTGGGTATTCATTCACGAAGAACTAGAGAAAGATGGTTCACTGGAGGATAATATTCCAGATCCATCTATAGTGTGTCCCGACAAGAAAGAACACAGTGATACCAGAGCAACTTACATGTTGACTGATGCGGAAGCAGAAGATCTAAGAAAACATGAGAAGGTGCAGTGGGTGTGTATTGACTATGACGTTTACCCAGGCAACTATTCTCCAGATCCAAAAGATATTGTCGCTGGTGTAAGGAGGTTTGGTAGATTTAATAAGACAGTATCTAACTACAGAGCATGGAATACTGCACCATCCACACCACCTACATCTCAGGCTGGTATAGGTGCATCAGATAAGAACAGAACTGGATATCAAATACTGAGACACACACAAAAAGAAAATCCTTGGGATGCAACATCCACTGGACTGACTGGATCTGATCATATAATAATAGAGACAGAACCAAAACAATTAGGTGACGGAACTGGCGTAGATGCAATCGTATCTGATGATGGTTTCTGGATTGCACACCCAGAATTTGTAACAACTGCCGATGATCCTGTAGGATGGTCAACAGGAAACGCATTGACATGGAGTGGTATATCTACAACACCAGGCACATGTGGTGTTCTAGATGTAGTTCTTGATGGCCCATATTATATTGATCCAGACTGGTTCAATGCAGATCCAGACAATAGATTAACTCAACGTTGGGACGGTACAACAGTTCCAGTAGAATCTGTTGCAAGAGCATGGTGGTCTAATTCTAGTCAAAGATCAGTGGGATTCTCTACTATAGGGACCACAAATGGTATTAGTGGTTCATATACAAGAGATAATTGCAACGGTACTAATACTTCAAAACCACAAAATAATTCTGATCACGGAACTCAATGTGCTGGTCAAGTATTTGGTAAGAACTATGGTTCAGCATACAATGCCAACAAATGGGTTATCAATGGTATAGGGGGATCTAATGCTGGAATCAATGGTAGTCAGTTTGATGTACAGAAACTATTTCACTTGTATAAACCCAACTATGATAGACATTCTGCAATAACTGGTAGAGAAAATGATACAAAAAATCCCACAACATCAAGTAATAGTTGGGGATATAGATCAAGCAGTATTCATACCACTGGATATTATTGGTATAGACCATCAGCGATAGACGGAACTGTAACTGGTGTGTCATATAACAGTGGTAGTGAACCAGCTTTCTTTGATCTACTAGGTGCATATGGTGATGGTAGTAGATGTAAAGGTGAGATGATAGACAGTTCTGTCACCGCAGCTGGTGATGAGTTAGCTGAAGCGGGAGTCATATTCATTGCTGCAGCTGGTAACAGTAATCAGACTCAAACAAGTCCTGGCGATCTTGATTTTGATAACTATTGGTCTACATCTTCTCAAGGTGATAGTGTCTCCTTACAATCTGCAACTCATTTTGAATTTGGTTTACAATGTTATAACACTGTCAACAGAAGAGGATGGCCTCAGGCACTCGGTAAGACCACATCTGGAATATCCACTGCTGGAACTGAGTATGCTTGCATCAATATTGGTGCATTAGATGACCAGTATATAAGTAGTGGGTTAGGTGGTAATCAAACAGACTATAAAGAAAAGAAAGTCAGTTATAGTGACATGGGAACAGGTATTGACTGTTTTGGTGCTGCTGACGATACACTCACAGCTGATGGTAGAGATTCAGACTTAACATATCCTCATCCAGAAGACTATACTGGACTAGGATTTGTCCCCTATGACGTTGACTTTGGTGGAACTAGTTCTGCATGTCCTACATGTGCTGGATGGATTACTACCAAGTTACAATATAATAGAGACTGGACTTGGAGGGATGTGAAAAACTGGTTGAAAAATAACTGTGGAACTCAAGATCCTGACAGATTTTATTATGGTGATAACATTACATCTTTTACTGCAACAACACAGGCATGGGAAGATATGTATTCCGTCCAAATGTATGGTCAAGGTCCTGTTGTAATATGGGATGCTCCCACTGGTTCACCCTCTGAACCTAAAAAACCTGAGATCAGAATCACAAACTCACCTAACCTAAAGTTTAGTGGTGGAGTTGAGATAAAGTTCTCCTAATAAATACTAAAAAAGACTAGCGCAATGGCAGAAAAATCGTTCGGTGTAAAGGATCTTAATATAGTTGGAGCAAGTGGCGACCCAACTATAGAGAGTAACGGCGACCTAAATTTAAAAGCTGGTCAAGTTGCAATTCAGACCAATACCGCAGTCACAGGAGTAATTACTGCAACAAAGTTTAGTGGTGATGGATCTTTACTAACAGGAATCACTGCTTCTGGAAGTGGTATTATCGTTAAAGATGGCGGTGGTTTAGTAGGAACTGCTGGAACAATAGATTTCGGAACTAACTTAACTGTAACTGCACTATCAGGTGGATCTGTAACTGTAAACGCAGCTGCAAGTGATAGTGGAATTCAAGTTCAAGATGAAGGAAGTGGATTAGGAACTGCAACTACACTCAACTTCGTTGGTGATGGAGTGGTTGCATCTGGTGGTGCAGCAACTAAGACAATTACTATTGCTGGTGCAAGTACACCACAAAACCTAACATTAGCAACTCTAGATGTTACTGGAATCACAACTTCTGGTAGTTTTGTTACTGATCTTATTCCTGGCAATGGAACTGGTAGAGGATTCTGTACCAGATATTATATTACTGCAAACGGTTCTTCTTCATACAGTATGGCAGGGCCTGGACAAAGAAACACTGTGGGAAATCCTACTCTTTATTTGATGAGAGGTTTCTCATATATGTTTGAGAACTCAACAGGTGGTTCACATCCATTCCGTATTCAATTTACAAACACAACTACAGGCGTAGGAACATATGTCAGTGGATCTCAAACAGGAGTACAGATATTTACAATACCACATGATGCACCAGCAAGTTATGAGTATCAATGCACTGTACCAGGCCATGCTGGTATGAAAGGAAGTTTCATTATCCCTAGTTAATATTATGCCATTATCATTTGGAATTGGAAAGTCAAGAGGATCTGTCTTTGACCCTGCTATATTTTACTGCGATATATTGCAGTTCTATTGGAACTGGACTGACGGAAAAGACTTTGACCTCAGAGCAGAATTTATTAGACCAACACAATTAGCTGGACAAGTAGTGGGAACTGATAAGTTACCACAGATAACTGATGGTGGTGGTTCTGTAACCTATATGAAGTGGGGAGGTGACAACCAAACAGATACAGTAGGATATGAAGGAATATACATTGATGTAAATGCAATCAAATCAGTGCCTGGTGGTATATCAGAGAATATTATTGAACTGGACTTACGAGGAAGTTGGTATGCAGAAGTCGGACAGAATCCAGTAGTTATAAACGCTAGTGGATATCAAGGTGGAACTATGACACTAGAAAGAGATACCATTGGTGCTTCTGGATATGGATTTATCAATACTGGTTACGCACAATCGTTCACAGACTACAAACAAAGTGCTGGAACTGTGGTAACATCAACAGACAGAGAATTTACAGGTCAGAGACTAACTCGTGCAATCATAGATTTAAACACATTTCAGATAACTTTTGTTGCAAATTAAATAAGTATAAATACGGCTAGAAAAAATAGTGGGAAATCACATGAAAAGATTTTTACCTATAATTATGCTTTTGATGGCGGCTCCCATGGCAGCAAGGGCCGATTTGATACACCGTTTGACTACAAGTACACAACTCAGTGTGGACGGGGCAGCGACTCAGGCTACAAGAATTGGTTCAACTTACAGTGTAAGTGGTAACAATATCACCGCTGGTACTATGGGTGGACTCACCAAATCAGCTGGAGATACAATTACAACTGCGGCTGCTAGTCAGACTCAAGGTTCATATTCAGTTACAACTGCTGGCAGTGCGTTCAGCTTAACAGAATCATTTATTTTAGGCGACGCAGTAAATCCAATAGGAACTGGTGTTGACGTATCTGCTGGTATTGTTGCTGACATGCCCGCTTATGGTAGTGTAACTACTCAAAGTGGTGGTGTGGCAGGCAGTCTTGCTGGTACAATTACTTCAGCGGGCGTTATGACACTAACAGCTGGCGGGGCGGGCACCTCAGCTACTGGCCAATTTGTTTCTGAAATCTCCGTAGACTAGCTAGATAAATAAAAATGAGGAAAGTGGTCGCTACGGTAGCATTGTTTTCGCTGGCAACTCCAGTGATGGCAGTGCCCGTGGTGCCAAACTTCCAACAGGGCTCTATGACCTCCAGAACGGAAACTCAATCCACCGTGACGGAGACCATAAATTCAATTGATATGAGGACAGGATGGGAATACTCAGTGACGGGCACAAACGTTTCCAACAATGGAGAGGCTTTGAACCCACCAGTGAATACATCAACAGTAAACGTAACACCAAGCAGTTCAAGTGGAGCAGCGGGAGGAGCAGTCGTAACAGGAACGGTAACAAGTTCGTTCGATTCCTTAGACTTTTCAAGCCCAACGAACTTCACGATAACAAATCCAGGCCAAGCGTTCCAATTCACTCAGAGCTATCAAGGGCCAGGCATGACCAACCAGACCATAATCCAGAGGACCACCACTATCCAAAGCGTCACCGACACAACTTCAACGTTTACCCAATAAGCTTATGTCTTCTATCCAACCTTGCGATTGCCCCTGCCACACTGGCGGAGAATGTAGGGGGTGTGAGTGCAACAGCCAATCCAATAGCAAATAGCTCGGGCAGTGTTACCAATCAAGCTATACAAGTTTTACAGGGAC
>Ga0209348_1000173_pt1 | contig 37858 bp, 44 predicted proteins | sample ETNvirenome_2_30_FD_184065 | JGI IMG/M metagenome (GOLD analysis project Ga0209348, IMG submission 184065) | Marine viral communities from the Pacific Ocean - ETNP_2_30 (SPAdes) (version 2) | ecosystem: Environmental > Aquatic > Marine > Oceanic | place: Pacific Ocean | collected 2013-06-22 | reverse complement strand
CTCAAGGGAATCGTGCGTCTCGCTGAGACTCAATCTCTGTAGTATAGCAAGACCCATTGGGGAAATCTGAGACCTGTACACCTCGTATACCGACTTCCCAAATTTATGTCATTTTTTACCCAGTAAGTCTTCTAGGTATTGTTTTTTGAGCTGTAATTGCTGTTCTCTGTAGTTTAACAAAGGCCACTTGTTAATCTTAAGTGCTATCTTCATCTTGCTCCATCTATCCAGTAATATACGCTCTATAGCTGCGAATATTCTCATGGTTATTAGTTAGTGGAGGTCTATTAGGTATATCCATTCATAGGATATTGGGTTACAGGGGCTGAGTCCACCCTTCTCCTCCCCTGTATAAGTGCGTGATCGCTCAACGCCAGTTAGGTACTGAGCTTTCACCTGTGTCTATTCCTCGAGCTTGCTCACGTTGTTCTAGTGACATACCCAATACCATGTGATTTGCACTGGCTTGAGGGTCATCTAAGAACTCTGCTAGCATATTCTCGAACTCTTCTTGCTTTCTGTCTCTTATTTGGTCTAATGCACTGATATGTAAGGCATCTGTAAAGTATTTGATACCTTGAGCTAGTGCATCAAGTCTATCGTCATGTTTTACAGCTCCTTTTTGTCTACACATACGGCTCATTTGGTAAAAGAGCATATATAAGAGCCTACTTTCAGGTGGACAGTCTTTGTTGGAGGTATAGTCCCAATCAATGACAGCCCGATCAACAACAAGACGGTGTTGGTTAAGCACAGGCTCAAGACTATCAATGATCCTGTCTTCTTTCCTGACATTAGCCCTAATTTCTTCAATATTGATGTTTTGTCTTGTTTGAATAAGATGTTTTTTAAATAATTCACTTACGATTCCATCTCCGAAGTTTGTTTCGATAACCAAGCTTGTAACATTGTACTTTTTACACCCTGCAAGGATGTCGAGCAAGGTATTATCACTGTACCCGTCTCTGTATGCTCGCACTTCATGCAAGTAGAGGATTCCGTTTTTTTGGGATATATAACAAGCCGCTGTTTCGTCTGTACCCCTACCGGATGGATCCACGCTACAAATGGTTTCGTCAAACTCAGACCACTCTCCCTGCATTTGCATAGGTGAATAGAAATAGTCTCCCGGTAATCCAACTGTTGGGGCGTCTCTAATAACATTGGCTGGATCGGAGCACCATATGATATTCTCGGGTGCATTACTAGGATTAACGCTAGTAACAATGAGATCAGCCATTTTAAGAGGGAATTTTTCTGCATCTGATAAACTTGTGTCGAGTTGAAACTGTAGCATATAGTTACTACGACCCATGCTTGACTCTCTTTCGAGTAGGTCTTCATGAGTAAACCTATCATCTGTAGGAGCCCACTCTTCCGCTCCATTATCTATATCTGACTGTAAATCTGGAGCTAGTAATCCTTCGTACTGTGTGATGTTTTTTCCTCTTGGGTATCTGGCGGGCCAAACCAAGGGACGATACGAACGCTCTGCCAACTTACGATAAATAGTAAAAGTAGTCTGAGGAGTCCCGAGATACATAATACGGCTATCACTTTTCGGCGTGAGGATGGATTCTGCTTCAGTACAGAGTTGAAGTAATTTTTCACGCATAAACTCCGTCATACTGTTACCCGGTACTTCTACGTCGTCTAGAATCATTAGGTCTGCTCTAGATCCAGTTAGCTGTCCGGTAATACCCACTGATTTAACAGAGGGTGCTTGGTGTGGAGAGCAGTTTACATCAAAACTGATACGACTCCATCTAGAATCGTCAGATTTAGGCTGTAAAAAGCTCAACCATGGTGTCTCAATAATCAGCTTCTGAAGGAAGATAGACATGTTGTCTGCACGTTCCTTCGATGCTGAGATTATCATTATCTTTCTTTCGGGGTCATTAAATAAAGTCCATAAAACAAAAGCACCAGTAATCCAGCTCTTACCAACGCCCCGAAACGCCTGTATTTGTAGTCGCTTGGGACCAGTCTGCAAGTAATCAGCAATCGCATATTGTGCCCTCGTAGGTGGCGGAAGATGTAATTCGTGCCATAATGCCTGTAAGAATAACTTAAAGTCTTGCTGTAATAGGGCTAGGGAATTTTTTTCGGTAATCATTTAGAATAACTTTCCTTGTTTGCCATATAATTTTTCATATCGCTCTTGTCTCTCTATAGTTTTTTTACCTTTTCCTCTTGTTAATCTATCAAATAGACCTTCAGTTGGATTTTGGTCTTCTGCTTCATATGGTAAAGGAGGACCACCGCTGACTGATCCGGGAATTGTCTTTATTCGTCTTGCTAAACTAGCATAACCTTGTTTGTTAATTTTTTTGCTGAGATCGTCAAGCTGAAAATCAAGTCTAGCTTCTAATTCTGCTATATCTATTTTAGCAGCCATTTCCGCAGCTGGATCAGCTTGTGTCATTAACTCATCTAAGTAATCTGCCATTTCTTCGTATGCTTCAAAAGTATATCTGTTAATAATCTGACCCATACGTTTAGCTATCTCTACTTTTTCAGAAAAGTTATACTTTCTTTGTGGATCAATTATTTTTTCTGCATACCTACCTATTTTTTCATCTAGTTTTTCATGTAATCTTCCATGAATATCATTATATCTACTAGACGATAATAATATTATGTTTGCAGGGTTGTGACCTACAGCCATAGCATTTTTAAATAGTATTTTATTAAAACGTGCACGTTCAGCTCTTGTCATATCACTCATTAAAGCACCCATATGTCGTATAGACTGTATGTGATGAGCTTCGATATCTCTACTAAATTTTAGATTTTTATTGTCTGGATCGTCGTATAGATCTTTTGCAGCTTCTAAACCATCAAACCAGTCTTCTATAATTTCATTTCTATTATTTACAAATGTAGTAAGAGTAAATCTTTCATCTACAGCTAAAGCTTGTACCTCACGTCTAAAACCTTGGTTTTTTTTACCGGGGTAACGTCTTGCTAATTCGTCTACATTAAATGTACCAGTAGCTAAATCATACATTCTACCTCTTTTATCTACCTTACGCTTGTTAAAAAATGCTCTAGGAGGTTTACCGTAGTAACCTTCAGCTTCTTCAACATCCTCTATTAATGCACCAAAGTTTGCACTGGTGGGATCTGTAATGTACTCTTTTTCGGTCTTACCAGTTATTCTACTAAATATACTTTTTAATAAACCTTTTTGCTCTGGATTTAATCCGCTAGTTTTGTATATTGTTTGAATTGACGGAAAACCCTCAATAACATCTAAAGGAACTGTAGTTTCTGCTGGTAAGTCTTTTTGTTCTTTAAGTAAACCTTTAGTTTTATCTTTAGGTAAATCTTTCTGTTCTTTTAGTAACAACTGTGTGGGAAATGGAAGATCTTTACCTTCTGACTTACCTTTAATCCAATCGAATAATTCTCCTAAACTTCCTTTAGTTCCAACATACTTGTCAGCTGTTTTACCCATTTCATATAATATTTTAAAACCTCTGTTAGCTCGGTCAAACTCTTCTTGAGCAGATACATCATCTTCTTGTAACTTTTTTTGAGCTTCAAACGTATCTGTACGTTTTTCTTGTATTTTTTGAAATTCTTTATCTCTGTACGTTACTTCATCGTATAAATCTTTTAGTCTTTTATCTCTTTCCTCGATAATTTCTTTTAGACCTTCTTCGCCAGTAGATTCATCTCCATCATTTAATGGAGACCCCGGTGTAAATGTCATCTTATATGTGATAAAATAGTTTGTTCTCGTTCAGTTACGCCGAATGTCGACCTCATCCAGTCCCTCCAGTTTTTACTACCTTTTTCCTGATTGCATCTCCTACACGACGGTACAACATTTGTTGCCACATCTTCTCCGCCCCTACATTTTGGACGTACGTGGTCAATGGTGAGTTTTTGTAAATCATAAGTTTCTCCGCAATAAACACATGTACAATTAAAGTGCTCTTTGATGGCTCTTCTCCAGAGCCGTTTAGAATCTGAACTTGTCATGGTTATTAAATTGTGTAAATAGTGATCAGGGTTTGGTAGTAATGGGGTCATTTGTTGATTTTGAGTCTGCTACGTCGGTTGATAGATGGCTTTTGTTTTCTGCCCTTGGTTTTACTGCCCTTATAATGGGCGGCATCCATTCCGTCACGGTTGCCATATGTACCAAGTTTTCTATTAAGTTTGTTTGCATTAACTCTAATCTCCAGACCTTTCTTAGTTTTGTTGTATTTCTTCTGCTGGGTAAGACGTTTCTTCCTAGCTTTCGGATTCTTCTTGTAGTATTCAGAAGTTTTTGCCATATACTTTCCTCTTAACGAGTGAAGGGTCAACGGTAGGTAGAAGTTTATTGAGTTTGTCTAAAGGACTACCTTCGTAGGCAACACCTGTTATGTCGTTGGTTTTTAACCAGTCACATGCTGCTTTCAAATCTTGTGTAGTCGCTTCTCCACTCTTTATTCTATGTAGAAAATCCTCTGTAACAAGATAGTGTAGCTCATTAAAGGTTTCTTCTGTTGCTTTTCTAGGTAGTTTCTTTAGCTCGTCCATTATTCTCCTAATAGGTTCTTCTTAACTAGCTCAACTAGCTTGTCATCAACAGTGTTATCTGTAGATTTTGCGTATGCCTCTAGTAATTTGACTATCAGTTCTTTAACTGCTGTAGTTTTAATAAAGGCAAATAGGATTGGTTTTACTAATGTAATCATGATTCGGTGGTTTCAGTTGTTTTCTTTGCAGCTGCTTTCTTTTTCTTTGCAGCTTTTGCTTTTTTAGCCTTTTCTTCGGCTTCCCATTGTAGTGTTAGTGAACTCATTTAAAATAATCCAAATTTCTTTTTAGGTTTAGGTGGTTTGACTTTAACGATAGGTACTATATCCTGACACATCTTATAATTATCTGAGCCGGGTCTGTACATAAAACCTTTTTTCATTAAGTCTGCACACTTATGTGCTCGTGTAATCTCGTACTCGAGCTTCATCTTTTCTTCGTATCTCTTTGCCATTTCTTTACACTGTTTATATCCTGACTTATCTAGTGGAACCATAAAGTTAACTTGGAACCCCCAGTTTTCTGCTATGGTATAACTACTCGGCTGCATAAATTCATCAAATGGTTTCGTATGATTGCCCATATAAAACGGACTAAACGTCATTGTAGATCCATTACATTGTATGTTAGGACCATATATCTGACGTGACGATGCACCATTGTTCTGAAATTGTACAGCCTGATTAGTTACGTTACCAGTTGCAGCAGCTACAGGATTACTGACATTTGTATCTTCAGCAAATACAGGTGTACCTATTGTGCAAAGATAGAGTAAGAGTTTGTAGTAGAATCTGTTTCGATAGTTCTGTCTATTGTTATTGTTTCTATCGTGCCTGCATCTCTTGTGGTAATCTGTAGATCCCACTCGGTTGCGTTGTTTATTACTGAATAGGTTGTACCGTCTGCACCAATCGCAGCACTTGGCGTAACATTTGTTCCAGACCAAGTTTTTACTTCTGCTCCTAGTACGTCGTGTACTATCTCTTCTGTTATTGTTTGTGTTGTTGTTGTCGTTGACTGCATCGACCCTGTTGTAAACTGAGGCGTGACAGTGTTTGCTCTTGCTATTGCGGGTGACAACAATGCTAAGAGAAGAATCCATTTTTTCATTTCTTTGGTGTAGTAGGTTCTTTCTTATCTTTTTTACCATTACCTGTGGACAAGCCAAAAGTTGCAAGTGCCCCCGTAAAAATCGAGGCAACGAACGTGATATCGCCTGCCGTAGCTGACTTCTTGACCATAGGCAGCTCAACATAACTTAATGTAATAATAAACCCGGACCAGATCACAACACCTAGACGCACTGCTGCACCTAGTACTGCCATCTGCTCTTCATGGTCATCTACATTTTCTTTGAGCTTTGTAAGGAGTCCTTTCTTTTCTGGCGGTTTTGCCTCCATTTGTTTATCTTACCTTGTATAAATTTTTGTGCTCTTTTTCTAATGTTTTCAATTAGAGGCTGTGATAGCGTTGTAGCAGCCACAGCTGTAACCGCCGTTGTAACAGCAGCAACTACAACTTCCGCAGAAGGTTGAGGTACTGGCTGTTTAATAAACGGTATTTTTAAGGTAGGTGGTTCGGGTGTTTCTTCTACAGTCTTGACTGGTTCATCTTCCTGATCTCGTAGATCGCTTGGAGGAACCACCATAGGTGTATAATATGGTACGTCAGCTGTAGGTAACGGTATTTCTATCGTTTTTATTTGTGTTATGTCTGGGACAATGATGCTTGGTAATCCGTCCATAATTTTTTGACTGCATCTGTCCATACTGCGTTACACACGGATTTAACTTCGTCTGGCTGTGTAGTTATATCTTGATCTGATGTTAGAGTAGTTCTTTCAAAAGATCTTGCTATTTCAACACCATCTTTTTTAATGACGTTTGCTTTGCGAAGTTGTATGTGTTTGTACGGTGTAACGATTTCAAACTTGTCGTATTCTGTTGTTTCTGTTAATGCCATAATTAATTTTTAGTAAGCAACGGAGAACATTGCGTGTACGTGGAATCGTGGAGTACTACCACTTAATCCAGAGATTAGCATGTGAGCATTATTAGGAGGAATCAAAACTGTTGCTCCACCTTGTCCATTTGATGTTCGACCCTGATATGACAAACTTGGAATGTTTACTACACCAGTAGCACCTGAGTCTTTTGGAGTAAAAGGTAAACCAGATATTTTGATTGCACTATCTCCACTAGACAAACTCATATCTGTCCAACCATGCCTAGTCCATTGAAATCCAATTACAACTAAGTTTCCAACTTTAGTGTAATCTCCAAATCCAGATGCACCCATTGAACCTTGAGTAATACCATAATCTATAGTTGGTGTCCATCTACCAGACTCATAATGGTCAAGTAATTCTCCTTCAACTGTGTTTACGTTGTTACCAGAACTAGAGCTAGTGTAAGGTGAACCACCAGTTGTCTGAGCACTAAAATCAATTCCATGTCCAGCAGTACCTACGACAAAGTTGCCGTCTGCAACAGTAAAATTATTAGTACCCGAAGTAGTCGTAGCTGCTGGTAGGTTAGTTAAGTTTGCACCACTAACTGCCGGTAATGTAGCCGGAAATCTAGCATCTGGGATTGTGCCTGATGTAAGATTACTTGCACTTAAGTTAGTTAAATCAGGTTGTGCTACCTGTGCCCAAGTTAAACCACCTGTATTACCAGACTGAGCTGATAAAAAGTAGCCGTTAGTTGGTGAGTTAGATACTTTAAGATTAGCTTCGTCTACTACATCGTCTGCAATAGTTAAAGCTGTAGCACCTGTTACCTCGCCTGTGTGAGTAGCGTTAGTAGTTTTAGCTGTGTTGGCTGCTATTTCTGTATTGATAGAGTTAGCTAACTTAGCATCAGTAACTGCGTCATCTGCAAGTTTTGCTGTCGTAACTGTTCCGTCAGCGAGTGCTCCTGTAACATAAAATATACCATTCATGCTTGCATGTGATGTACATATATAATATAGAACATCTGGTGCATCATGTGGTACTTCAAATATAATTGTAGAGCCTCCAGCTCCGGCGTTATTTGTTACGCCTGTGTTGTATTCTGTACCGCCTGCTCCGGCTACACTTTGGATACGAAACGGATGTGCTCCAGAGGAGTTACCGTTTACGAATCTGTATGTTTTACCACGTGTCAAATACAAGGTAGGGTCATTGACTGCCCCGGTCAAGCCCTCTCCTGTAAATGTATAGTGATCTGTACCGCTTGCTCCTAGTGTATAGGTGTGGTCTAGAGCATCGGCATGTAATTTACTAGCTGTAATCTGAGCATCTGCTAGATCAGCTGTATGCACCTGACCGTCTTTTATACCGCCGGTGCTTACTTGTGTTAATGTCATTAATCAGCTGCCTCCGCTGTGTTTCCTTCTGCTACCCACGCAAGGTACTTTTGATAATCTATATTATCAGGGTCAAATGGAATATTTAAAACTATACCGCTTCCATCAGTTAAAGTTACAGAACTTGGTTCTGATTCTGTACTGTGTTTGTTTAATTTATAAATAGCCATAATTTAAAGCTCCGCACTGTACCCAAACCGGCAGCTTGAGTTGTTTAAAATAATATGACAGCCATGTCCTTTATCTCCTGTTGCATCAGAAGTTGAATATTGAGAAGTTGCTTTTTTACTTGCATATTGTGCAGCCCAAGTTCCATCAATGTAGGCATCAATTCCACCTCCTAGTACTCTAAAAAAATTAGCACCAGTTTGTTGATAAATACTAGGTGTTGCTCTCATTTCTACAGGAAATGTGTACATAAAGTCTATCTCGTTTCCACCATTATTCCAAATAAAAGCATCAGTCATAGCTGTATATCCTAAAGAACCATCTCCAATTATGTTGAAATATCTTTTACACCTTAAAAGTGAATCTTGATAACTTTCGTGAGGATAGTCACTAGCTGTAGATCCTACTTCTAATAAAACTCCTGTAATTTCAAAAGTTGCATCATCTGTTGTGTACCATGTTGAGGTGTTGTCAGGCATTTTTGCACTTCCGTCATATGCTGCCCAAGCATTTAAAGTTACACCTGAGGCGGTCTGATCTGTTCCAGCAAATTGATGAATCCATAGTTCAAAAGCACCACCAGTATTATTATCAAAAGCTAAATTAGAATTACCGGGAATTGTTTTTGTAACTTTTGTCCAAGTATCAGCACTTAATGAACCAGTTTCAAAAGGATACTGTTGCATTGTTCCGTCTGTGCTTCTTATAAAACCATAAAAATTCTGTGCAACACTTGATTTAACCCAAAAAGATAATGTTATATAACTAGATGCTGATTTATAATTCCAGCCACTATTAGCTATATCTCGTCCTTCTAAAAAGGTAGACATTCTTACGTGGTCATTAGAACCAGCACCACTTGATTGATTTCCGTTTTTAATTTGAAATGCTTTTCTAAATCCTAATGTATAAGGTGTTGTTCCACTTGCTACATCTACTTGATGTGATTCAATATAAGCATCTGTTCCATTCTGTGTTGCTTGCCATCTATCAACAGTCGCATAGCCATTAGCAGCAACTCCTGTCTGAGAAGTGCCTCGTTGAGCCACTAGCATAGCTCCATTAATTATAAGATTAGTTGCTTTAGTTGGAAAACCAGTAGCTGTACCACTTAACGTAATATTACCGGGAACTGTTACATTACCAGACCCGTCTAATGTAAGTGCATCTGCTGACGCACTGTTTGATCGTACTTGATCGACTAATATTCTACTCATTATGCTGCTACCTCCATTAAAACTAATAGCCACCTTCTAGCTACAACTTTTGTAGTACCACTAGACCATCTATTTAGTAGTATTGTATATTCTTGTGCACTTGTAGTATTAGGACTGTCATAATAAAATTTAGTAAGATTATGAGAAAAGTAAATAGCAGAACCAATACCATTTGAAAAGTCTAATAATGTAGTTCCATTAGCATCTCCTCTTTTTAAATATCCACCACCATAACTATTACTACTTCCTCCTGTTGAAGCAGCTTCTATTGTCCAAGCTACCAATATTTTACTATTTGTAGCGGAAGGTGTAATTGTTGCATCTACAAGTTCTACATCACCAGTAGAGCTATTTGCTTCTACTGACATTTCAGTATTACCATTTGTAATCATTGAACCGTTAGCAACAACTTGTAAAATTTTTCCTCCAACTGGTAATGATGTAAAAGATAAGCCACCAGAACCATCGGTTTTTATAACTTGGTTTGCACTACCATCAGCATTAGGTAACTTAAAAGCTACTTCACTAGATGTAGGTGCGGATGTAGGTGGGTTAAGCGATACGCTGTTACCACCCGAATGTTTTAATTTTATTGAACTCATATTATGTATCTCCTAGCTTTCTAAATAGTGCATATGAATAAATTGCACTACTATAATTATCATCTATCCACGCTGAAGCTTCGGCTAGATTTGAAAAATAAACCTTATGAGTAGAAGTATTAGTTACATCAAAAAGATATTTACAACCAAAACTAAATGTCGTTTGACTTTGATCTTGATGGACAGCACCATAACCTCTAGCTCTTCTAGCATAGTTAGACCCATCAGTAGTGCTATAAATATAACTAGCAACATATCTGGATTCTGCTGCTGATACAGAAACTAAACTTTGATACTCTATTTCATAAACACCTGTTTCGGGAAAAGTAAAATACTGTCCTGAGTTACTCATAGCTGAACCTAGATTACCGGCACCAGTTACTGCACTATCTATTGTTCTTGCCCAACTGGTTATTGCAGTTTCAGACTGAAAAGAAGTTTCTGCAGAAACGTGCCACATATCAACCATTGTTAAACCACCAAGACCAGACGCCTTAGCACTTGTAACCGCACTATTTGCGATCATATTGGTATCCACGATACCGTCTGGTAAACCACCAACAGAAATTCCTGTGATAGTACCATTACCATTAATTTGTATTGCCATAATTATACTATTGTGTAAACACTACCACTAGGTACTGTCAATGTAACGCCATTTGCTATAGTGATCGGCCCTGCACTAAGAGCGTTTTTGTTTGTTGATATTGTGTAGTCATTAGATATAGTCTGTGAGTTTTCATAGATACATCCGTCAGCTACTGCTGAAGCTACACCTGTTAAACTACTACCGTCACCTGTGTAAGATGTTGCACCTAAAGCTCCTGTTGCAGAGTTAAAGGTTAGATTACTACCAGTCTTTGGTGCTTGGTCGCCTGTAGCTGTAGTTACAAATACAGGAAAACAAGTTGTGTCTGATGACTCATCTGCTACTGGTATAGTAGAAGTGTTGATAGAGTTTGTGGATGCCGCTGTAATACGTCCCTGAGCGTCTACAGTAATTGCTGGGATAGCTGTGGCTGAACCATAGCTTGCAGCTGTTACTGATGTGTTAGCGAGCTTATCCGCAGTCACTGCGTCGTCAGCTATCTTTGCTGTAGTTACTGCACCAGATGCGATTGTCAAAGATGTAGAACCTGTAACGTCTCCTGTGTGAGTAGCATTGGTTGTTTTAGCTGTGTTAGCTGCTATCTCTGTATTAATAGAGTTTGCAAGTTTAGTTGCATCTACAGCATCATCTAATATTTTAGCTGTTGTAACTGCACCGTTTGCTAACTCTGTAGTACCTACTGCACCGGCACTTGGTGTACCAATACTTACGGTTGATCCGATGGTAATGATAAAGAAGTCAGCACCACTAGCAGGGGCGGCAGAAAAGATAATATCAGAACTAGAAATAGCAAACCCCTCGCTGGGTTGACTGGTTCCTGAGTTAGGTTTCTGAATGACTCCATTGATAGAAACCAGATGCTGTGCTGCAAATTGTCCGGGGTTACTAAGAGTAAATCTATAAGCTGATCCATTAAATGTTGCACTGCCTCCACCTGTACTACTTGAGCTAGATAATGTGTTTATAAAAAAGCTACCAACTGACTGGGTTACTTCCCACGCTGAGGTAGTTCCGTTATATACAAGTAACTTACCTGTAGCTGTATTAAAGAATAAATCACCACTATCAAGGCTACTTGTAGGGTTCGACCCACCAACTCTGTATCTTTCATTAAAATCGTTTATGTCTCCACTAAGGTTCGCTAAGTCACTTTCTGGTAGTGTAGCTTTATGATAATTATATACATGACCTGAGCCGGTAGATGTTACAATAAAACGAATACCACTTGCTATTGTAGAGCTAGTAAACTGTGAACTTATATTGTTTATAGTTACTGTTGTACCACCTACAGTTCTACCTGTTGTACTTGAGTTACTTCCGTCTACTACAATACCAGCTGCGTCTGCTATCGAAATAGCAACACCAGATGCCGGTTGTGTATTAGGAAAGGATACCTCGTTAGCTATAGCTTCAAAACCACCAAATGGTTCTAGTTGTGCAGCTACATAGTCTACCACAGCCCCGGATGTCGGAAACTTAGTGTCGTCGTCAGATATAGTAGTCTGCTTTGCCATACCGTCGATCTGGTTTAGATCGGCTATATCTGCTGTAAGAGCTGTGCTATCTGCGAGTTTAGATGCTGTTCCACCTTGCATGCCTGCAAGTACTTTGAGTTCTGCATCAGCAATTTTAGCTGTAGTTACAGCGTCAGCTGCAATCTTAGCTGTTGTAACTGCATCGTTAGCAATAGTCAAAGCTACTGACCCAGTGACATCACCTGTGTGAGTTTGGTTAGTAGTCTTGGCTGTGTTAGCTGCAATAGCTGTATTGACAGAGTTAGCTATTTTGTCAGCTGTTACTGCGTCATCAGCTATATCAGCTGTTGCTATTGTAAGATCTGTAATGTTAGCACTTGCAACGGTTATATCTGTAGGTAATGTACCTCCAGCTAACTTTGCCATTGTCACAGCATTGTCAGCTATTTTAGCTGTTGATACTGAGTCACTTGCTAATTTAGCTGCTGTTACATTACTATCTGATATTTTAGCTGTAGTAATCGCACCATCTTTTATGTCAGATGATAATATTGTTTGATTTTGTTCTTCTTGTGCAGCATATAATAACTGCGTATTATTGTTGTTAAGATCGCCTGCCTTAACTGATGACCCTGCTGTGAAAGTTGCCTTAGCACTGTCTACGTCTGTATCACGAAAGATACGTATTGCAGCTGGGCTTACTGGTATGTTGCCTGATGTAAAGACAACATTACCACCACCTGTTGTTGTGTAGCTTGTTATATTGTAGTGTGTGCTGACTGTCTTAATGACTCCGTCTACATCTACTTTAATATCTTCTACTTTATAAGAAGGGAAAGAAAACGCTTTGGTCGCATTTCCATCCCCAGTGTAATCTACGAATGTTGTTGCCATTATTTATAAATGTTGAGGATGTTACGAGTTTCTTGTTTTTTATTTAGTTTTCTAACTCTCTTCTGTCTTAGCTCTTCCATTAATGTTATAGCTTCTGGATTATTTCTTAGCTGTGCCCAAGCTTTTTTACGAGCCTGATCGAATAATCTACCTATCATAATGTTATGGTAGTAGTCTCTGGAATCATACTGGTCTCGCAAACCAGCTTTGATATCAGCATACATTTTTTCCATAGATGCTATAATTTTTGGATCTACAGCCATTTTATCTAATTTACGCTCTAAATTTTGCATACCAATGTAGCGTTGAAATTCAGATCTAACTCTAGGAGCGTCTGTTAAATTTGTACTATCAGGTGCATAATATGTAGACATACGTAAATCATAACCACTGTCAAATAAAAAATTACGACCAACACTTTGGTCTAAATTAAGACTAATAGGGCTAACTGCATTATACGCACGAGTTAAAAAGTCCCAATCTTTAATAGGTTGACCATTAAGCATATCATACTTTATAGGCAACTGTTTTACACCGGGTACTTGCTCAGTCATTAGGTTACGGTTACGGATTGACTGGTCAATACCAGATCCTATTTCACGCATATATGGTGTAAATAGTTTACCAAGCTCGTTACGTAAACCAGACAAAGGTATAATATTGTTACCTAGTCCAGCTATAATTCTATCAGCTTGTCCGGGTCTACCAGCAAATAAATCAACAAAGGACTGTATACCAGCAAGATAAGACTTACTTGTAATAGCTTGTGCAACAACTAATGAAATTTTTTGTAGTTCAGTTTCTGTCCACTCTTCACCCATAAGTTCACTTGCGTCACCTACGTCAGCGATTGTAGACATAATAAGGTTAAATGGTTCAAAGTTATCATAACCAACACGTACAGCACCTAGCTTTATAGTTCTTGGTTCCCACTTACCATCTATCCACATCTGTCTTTTTTGTCTGTCAACTGGTCCGTTACCGTTTAGATCTCCACGCATCCATGCCTGTGTAGCCATAAATACTACAGCAGAGCCTATCGCCAATCGGCCTGTTTGTAAAGCTTTAGCGTTAGCAAGTTCTGTAGCATTAGTAATACCATACTTACCTACCATATCTAAATTAGCATTAGTAGCTAACGCAATATCATTAAATTCTTTTACAAGAAAGTTGAAACCCGGTGTATACTTCCCCGTTAAAGCAAGTCCGTTTACACCTGTTCTAGCAAATAAAAAGAATGGTTTAGCTAAAGGTGTAGATGTAAATACATCATTTAAACCTTTTGCAAAACCTGTAAGTTCTTGTGTAAGAGTAACTTCTTTACGTGCAAACTTTGTAGCTTCATCTGTTAAGTTACCATTAGAATCAAATACCTGTGCATAAAAATCATCTTCGTATGCCTTCATTAATTTTTTAGTAATCTTAGGTGTTTGTATTCCGTTACCTTGTAGCTCCAAAACTCTACGCATAGACTTTTCACGCATTTTAGCACGACCTAGTATGTATGCAAAAGCATCATCAGTTGCCGCCATAATCTTTGTAGAGTATGTTAAAAAGTTAGAGTCATTCATCTTGCGAGCCATGTTAGCTATACGAAATGCAGCCACATCTCCAGCATTAGCTCTACCACTATCTTCTGCCCACCTACGTATTAGCTCCCAGTTTTGATCGCCACGACTAAACTCAGAAAATCTAGTTTTTATAGTAGCTAAATCACCTTTCCAGTATGAATTTAGTTTAGTTCTAAATATTGTAAAGGATTCTGGTATAGCTTCTACCATGCCATTAATAGCTGATAGACTGGCTCGTAGTGTAGATGCGTCACCATCAAATGGATAACGTACCGCAGCACCTAAAGCCGTAGATAAAGGACGTAAAAATGTTGCACTGGCTGTACCCATAATTGCACGAGCTGGTGTTTTAGGACCAGATAGTACACTGTTAGTCATCACACCTTCTAGTTCTCTTATCATAGCACCAGTACGGTCAATATCATTAGGACTTAACTTACCACCTTTAATTACTCTTCTAGCCCAGTTGTCAAAGTCCTCAAGAGTATTTACATTATCCATCATAGAAAATGCTTCTATCATGGCGTTCATTAAATCTTCGTCTTGATTATCCTTTGTAATCTTAAGTATCGACATAATTGACTCTTTAGAGTCAGCTACTGATTGCTGAACAGCATCTTCTATAGCTACAGTTCTTTGTTTACCAGCTTTTAAGTTTCTAAAAGAATCAGATTTTACAAATCTAGCTTTCTTAGTTTCGTATAAAGCTGTTAACATAGTGTCAACTATCTGTTTAGCTGGTCCATCTATATCATTAATATCTACTAAATCAGATATTTCACGAGCAGCTATACCTGTATCTCTGAGTTGTTTCATTAACGAACCTAAAACAAGGTCAGCTACAACTACATTTTTAGATGTCCAAATAGCTTCTCCATCAACTATATCAGGTTGTGCTTCTAATAATTCTTTTAAGTATTCACCAGACGACATGTCAGCAGCATTTCTACCTTGTGTAATTCGTTGGTGTGCGTCAATAGATTCTCTATATGTATTAACTAAAGTTTGTCTACTACCTTTAGCAGCTTCTAATTCTTTAGCAAACTTATCACTACTCATAAGTCCACGCATAATACGTTCGACTGTAGCGTCATCTGTTGCTCCTTCTTGTGCTATACGCTCACGCTCAAGCGGTCTGGTCACAGAACCTGTAGCTCCTTCTTCCTGACCCCACTCTTTGCGAGTTTTTGATAGTTGTTCACGAGCTACCTGTGGATCTACTTCTGATGGATGTGCTCCTTGGTGTGCGTCAGATATAGGTGAGTTTTTGTCAGCTCTAAATTCAGCTTCTCCTTTACGCAACTGTGCAACACCAGCTTCTACTGTCTGGTCTTTAATACTTTTGTTACGTTTAATAATCTGTTCTATTACAGGTTGACTACCTTTCTTAAGTGTGTAAGCTAATCCGTCAAAGAATAGACCAAAACCCATACCTTCTACAATGTTTTTTATCTTCATCATAACAGGAGAGTCCGTATCCTTTGTGGATATAGGAGTATCAGCCCAACCATATCTATCACGTAATGCACCTAATGCGTTTTGCTCGTCTGACTCTTTAGATACAAGATCAGACACAGCACCAACAGCTGCACCTCTAGCTAGTGTACTACTTGTTATAGCAGTTAAACCAGCTGGTATAGATACAATTCCTGTAGCTGCAACACCTTTAGCTGCTGCTATTGTACCAACTGCTAGAGATCCAAAGTGTACTAGACCTCTGAGTTGTTTACCCCACCAAGTTTTAGTTTCGATAGGGTTATCATATGCGTCAAAAGGTGTCCATTCTGGTTTATATGTACCAGTCTCTTCCCTCTCTCGTTGCATTTCTCCTGATAACGCATCTTTTGTACGCTCAGGAAAGGTAGCGATAGAGGATGCAGTATCTTGTAAACCACCTGATAGGATGGACTGACCCTCTTTTATAAAAGCTTTAGCTCCCCAAGTTTCCGCATTTCTGGGATCTTCTTGTTGAGCTAAGGCTTGCTCTTCATTTACTGAAGTTTCTTCTATAGCTGCTGCTCGTGCATCTTCTCTTTCTTTGACTTCTTTTAAATAGTCTCCAACACGTTCAGCAGCTAAATCGACATTCTCGTCGGTTATTCCATAGGAATCAGTCATCTGCCTCTTAGTTCTCGTTTACTTAATTTTGATCTTCTTAATCTTTCTGCTTCTTCTTTTGCCTTATCTTCTTTAAGAAGTTTGTCAAGGTTTTGCTGATATCTTTCTAGGTCACTAAGAATTAATTTAGCAACTTCAGCATCTAAGTTTTTAAACTGAGCAAAATAGTTTTCACTTAAGTTAGGAAATATCTGTTTAATAAGCTCGTTTTCTTCGTTTGTAAAATTAACTAACTTTCTAAAGTTTTTAGTTTCTTCAGTTACAGCTCCACTAATAGAGTTTGTACGATTAGTATTTAGAGCCATAAGATCTAAAACAGCCATACTAGCTGCATTTTCATCAAAAGGTTTACTGTAATCTATTCTACCATTTTTATCTAAATATAGTATCTGTTCGCTAGTAAGTAAATAGCGACCAAAATTGGTAGACCCACCTTTTGCAAGGTTAACAAGTTGTTTTCCATTAAGCCTAGTTAAGCCTTGTCGTTCTGAAGTAACAGTACCACCACCTCTTGCAAAAGTAAAAGTAGTATCTTCTATTTGACTTGTACCACCACTTCTATTGATAGCGTGTTGAGTTAGAAACTCTTTCATCTTTGTCTGATCGCCTTGAGAAAATATACGGTTAACTTTTTGAGCAGTAGTTTTGTTTTCTACATCGTTAACTGCGTGATAATCTTTTAGAATCTTAGCATTAAAGTTCATTAACTTTTTACCTTTCTGGTCATAGATACCAAGTTCTTTACCTCGAACTTCGGCAGCTTCATAACCACTTAGTACTCTAACCTGACCATCTTCTATAACTCTAAAACGTAAGTTTTTATAAAACATTCCTAATTCTTTATTTCTTTCTCCACCAGTATCAAGGTAATCAAATAATCTATTTACATCTTCTCCAGCAAGAGCTGTTTTACTATATAGTAAATCATTATTTTTACCTACCTGTTCTCTAAGTTTTAATAAGTTACCAGCAGCATCATCCATTCTTACTATAGCTGGAGCTTTTACAATCTGGTCAAGCCGCTTTGCCATATCATCAAAAATTTCCTGACGACGTTGTTCAAATGTATACTGACCTGAGCCTATAGCCATTTCTAAAGTGGCAAGATCTTTACCATTTTCACCATACAACAGTCTTTTAAATTCAGCCTGTAATCTTTCAACAGCGAGAGTATCAGTAAGTCCAAGATCAATTTTAGCATCTAAAGTTTTTTGTTCTCTGTAGAATAAATCTACTTTTTCTAAAGCATCATTAATTTCAGATGCAAACTTATTAGCAGTTAAAACTTTCTTATCTCTGACTCCACCAGTATGTGTTTTATTGTGCATACTTTCTAGGTCTTTAGGAATCGGAGTTTCACCTTCGATATACCATGGCTGTTCTACAAAGTCTTCAAACAAACTTCGTATTTGTGAGGTTTCTAGTGTACCATCAAAACTAGCTTGCTTTAAAGGTTCTATTTCATCTCTTTCATACTCCCTAGCTTTGACCTTACTTGTGGTTACTGCCTGCTGATACTTTTCTTGCTTTTTAGTGTTTACAAGGTTTCTAAGTTTTTGTACTCTAGCTTGAGCATTAGCATAAAATAAACTATTTTTGTTTTTTGTTTTATCTAAATATTCACTATAACTTTTATATGTTTTATTTGGTTCATTAGTAGGTGTAAAAGGTAAATCATCAATTATTCTTAGACCTTCGTCGGGTTCAAGTGCACCTTTGTTAACTAACTTTCCGGCAGTATCAAAAGCAAAGTCTAGTGCCTCAGCACCATCAAAGTTATTTTCTTCTTTAATTTGAGCGACTATACCTTCTTTACCATAAAAATTAGATTTTGACAGTTTAACAGCCTTAGTAAATCTTTCACCTATAACTCTTTCTCTTTCGGTTTTTTGTCTATCTTCTAACGTATAAACAAATCTTTTTTGTTCTGTATCAAGTTGTTTAACATATACTGGTAAAACTTTTTCAAATAATTTGCGTTCAAAACGAGGATCGGTAGGATCACCACCTGACGCAATCCAGTTATACGTTGCGGTTCTATATACACTGTTTAAAGTTCTACGTCTGTACTCTGTCCATTCATCTTGTGAGTTTGCACTATCTGCATTATAGTTATCTAAAACATCACCTATAACTAAAGGTCTGCCTTGAGAAATGTAGTAAGACATGTGCTCATCTGCTTTACCATCTAATACTTCGTCAGGAATAAAACCTAATTGTAAACCTAGTTTTTCTGCAAGTTCTAAAGTAGTATCACGACCAATCTCACCTAAAGCTTGTGCTTCTTGAAAATCCCTGTTATCTTTTAATCCGTCAATAACTGTAGTTTGTTGTTCTTGAAATTTTAATCTTTCGTCTTTAAGAAACTCTTTACTTAATCCGTCAGCTTGTTTAGCTATCATCTTTGACCGGAGATCACCTCCTAACTCTACAAGCCCGAAGAGAGACTCTAGCCGTTTATCCGTATTCTCGGCGGCTAGTTCTTCTATTTTTATCAGTTGGTCAAAAAGATCTTTAGTGTCCTTTATTCTTTCTTTACTGTCTTCATTGACAGCTGTAGACATGTCAGCAGAGGTCTTGAGGTAATTAGTTTTACTTATATCAGGAACGGCATCTCGTGGCGTACCTACGACGTTCTGAAATGATGAGCTCATACGACCTCCATTTTAACATCTATCTTACTGTAATCAACAGTGAGGTAGTTTTGATCTATTCCTACAGCCATAGGATTTTTCTGTACGACGTCCTGAGCCATAGCTCCACGGAATCTTACATCCTGACCTTTGTAGTTAAACTCGTAGATTTTGTAACCTTGTGGTGATACACCAACTTCTTCTACATTTTCTTTTAGCTTTATGTCAGACCAGCCCTCGCCGGGGGTATAAAATCCACTTGCAGCACTTGCAATCTGTAATCCAAGTTGTAATCCACCTGTCAATCTATCTGTTGGAGGTAATTGAACTGGAGCACCAAACGCTGGAGGAATACCTAGCTTTTCTCTAGCACCGGCATTAGCAGCTTGGAACTTACGTCTTGCACCTTCTTGAGCATACGCCATGTTTCTACCAAACATGTTACGTGTTATACCTTCTATCTCTGATTGACTTCTGAGTAACCCTTGGTACTGTTTTCTACCAAATGTTCTACTTCTACCACCCTCGTCAATTTTCTTTTTACCAAAGTAGGCTGCAACGAGTTTCTGATTTCTTAAACGACCCTTACCTTGAGTATAAATAGCTCTTACGTAAGCATCACTGAGGTCACGACTGTACCCCATTACATTTCTGTTTTGAGCTCTTGCTAAACTTGTCTCCTTGTTAAAGAACATTAAGCTCTTTTGTTGGAAGTTAGCATGCTTTTCTTTGTTTCGTTGTCTGGCTGCTCTTCTAGCACCAGCGTTAGCGTCTATGCACACGGCAAAATTCAATAAATGTTACATTGTTCGGCCCGTGTTTCAACTTACGTAAAAACTTAAAGCCAAGAAACTTTAGCAATCTAAGATGTGCCTTGTTTCGACTGTCAACTATATTCCAAAGTAAAGGTTCCGTACGGCTATCGACGAACCGTTTTGCCTGTCTTGCGAATAAAGTCGGTTGTTCATGGATTACATTGGTGCAAAGCATCCAAATATCGCCCTTTCTACCTACGCCTGCCATACCAGCAGCCTTGCCGCTAGGCGACGTAAAATAGACCGCAGAGGGGTATGAGGACATGGCTGCTAGATACGTTAGGGGATCTAATCCATGGCCCTCTGAGATCTCTCTGAAGTCGTCTGAGCGTAAATTACAGGCCACCTCTAGGGCAGCCTTTAAAGTTATGGGATGAATGTATTTACTTGAGGTTTTCATATATCGGTTCTAACTTTTCTATTGTGTCAGCCATCCAAGGCTCCCAAGGCATTTGCTTCATACCTTTTTTTACATAGTTTTCATACCATCTATTGGTTTTCATTCTCCAATAAAAGTATCTAAGTTCTGTTTCTGTTAATTCTACGTTATACACGGCGGTAATATTTGGGTGAGTAATCCCCTTCCCATGACATTGATCTTAATGTAGCTGGGGCAGGGTGTGATGATGTAAGGGTTATGTCAACATTTGTATTTTTTTCGTACACAGGTACAGTCTGTATGTGCTCTTCTAGATAAGGTGCTCTTGAAGCATTATAAATATCCATAATTGGTGATTCATATACTTCTGTATAATCATTTTTACCTACACGTTCAAGTGTGGTTTCGTATAGACCTATCTTACCAAAGTGAAACTTGACTCTGTGTAAAACTAAAGAGGAGTTGACATCAGCTGTAGATCGTTGACCTTCTACTTTAGTTGGATAAAGTGTTGGTAATTTAACTTGATATGGATATAGATAACCTATTGTAAGTGTCACTCCTTGCCAATTACCCGGTACAGTAAAACTTGTACCTGAGACTGTGGCTTTAGCATATCTGCCTTGACCATCTGTAGGAGCTGGTGTACCACCTTCATCTATTACAATCAATTCATGGTTAGGTGAGGTCACTGAGCTTAACCAACTAACACCAGAAAAGGTAGTTAGGTTTGTAGCTGAGTCAAAGTTACCACCACTAACAGTAGTATGATTATCTACATGTAATAAAAAGTCTACATTATCTATACTTGTTGATGGGTCTGAGTCATCCTGTACAAGTTTAATGCTTTGTAAATAGTAATCACTATCTAAAAAGAAGTACTCATCATTAATAATAAAATGATAAGTTAATGGGTTGTTTAGTTTCCATTTAAACCATGCAGCTTGTACTCTTTTGTCAGCAGACTGAAAGTACTTGTATCCAAATACTTCATCGGTTCCTGTTTTACCTATTAAGACTATAGAGTTTTCTCTAGAGTTAGTTATTAGGTCTATATCTTTTGGTAATAAGGTAGGTACAACTTTACTTACCTCTACTATGCTTGGTTCTCCTTCTCGTGCTGAGTTAGCCATCTCGTTAAATCTACTAAACTTACCAGAGTTATCTATATAAGCTACTGTAGTTCCGAGAGATATAGGAGGCATGTCTTCGTTATAATTAAACGTAGCTATGCTTCTTAGTTTAGCTGTATCAGGGTTAAAAACTGTATCGTCTGATGCAAGTAAAAACTGTTGGTTTGTGCTAAACACAAGTAAACCAGCATTGATTTCTATACCATCAAATAGATCAGATGGAAACATAGATGCTGCTGATATATCTACAGGGTCAGCTACTGATACTGTTAGAGCGGTTTCAATAAAGAAATTAGGTTCTCCTAATGTACCCGGTCTAGATGTAATAACATTTTCGCCTGCTAGAAATGCTAGCCTATTACGAAAGAATAGTACCTTGTTAACACGCTTACCTACAAACGATGGCATAGGGTTTGTAAATGTATCACCTACGTCTCTAGTACCATATGTAAACTGCTTTACAGTAAATGTAGTTGTAGCTGTACGTTGTATAACTAAAGGCATATTAGTTAGTGTTGTAGTTATACCCGGTAAAGCACACTCTGTCCAAGAGCCACTACCATCTTTATCGTTTTGACCTTCAAATTTTAAGTAGTAATCATCTTCTTCTGATCGTAGTGCGTTAGCTACTCGTACTATATAACCATGTTTACACTGGTTTGGTAGATTTTGTACATCATTAACGGAGCTTTGCATGACTCTCATTAGGTCATTTTCTACAACATTAACTGTAAAAGAGTTGGTGCTAGATAAATAAATACCATTACCTATTTGTTTACCAGTAATACCACTAGGTAAATCTGATATAATACCACCAATAATTGTGTCAGCGGTTACAGCTGTTTGTGCATCAAAAGGTGTAGGCTCTGGACGTATAAGACCATCGCCATTACTACTAATTGTAGCATTTATTTGAGTAGTTTCTATCTCTTCTACACGTATAGTATAGGTAGCATTACCACCTCCAGATGCTCCACCACTTGCTGAGTCTAGAGTTACAGTAACTGTATCACCTACAACCCAACCTTCACCACCATGTAATAATACTACTTCTCTTTGGTAGCTACATCTGTAGTTGTCACCATCTGGTCCATCGCTACTAGCACTGTAGTCAGGGCTGACACCTTGCTGTCCTAAAATGTTAAGTCTAAATATTAAATTTTTCTTGGAACCTGAGTCCACGCTAAATACTTGTGTACCAATACCGGGGCAAGTACCTGTGCCATTAGATTCATCAAGTGTATCACTTTGTATTTTAATACGTGTAGCACGAGTAAGAGTAGTAACATCAGCGGTTCTAAATACATCAATACCATATTGTCTTCCGTTTTCTGTTCGTAATAATTCCAGCATTGCAAAGTGTGCATCTGGTCTAGCTGTTGATGTACCAGTCTCTCCTACTAATGTATTAGAGTTAGTAGTATCACGATTACTCACAAAGGTAGTATCATTGATAGTTAAAAACTGTAGGTTTTCTGGTGTGCTTGTAGCTAGGTAGTTTTGTATAGCAGTCTGACCTCCTGTGCCGTAGGCTGTGGTCATCTGTGTACCGTCACTACAACGCCATACTCTGACCTGACCATCAGCTGCTACTTGTCCTATATATGATCCCTCTGTCTCGTCACGAAAGTAATGAAACCAAGATCCACCACTTTGTACATTAGCGAGTGGGCTAGTTCCTATTCTTTTAGAGCCCGGTCTTTTAAACAGTCCTTTTGTAACGTCTGGTATAGCGTTTACTATTTCTGTTACTTGACCGGGAAACTTTAGGTTGTCAGGCTGTTCTGACATACCTAGTGAGAACTGAGGGATAGTTTGTGTTACGCTTGCCATTATCGTCTAAGGTTTTTCCAAGGTTGGTAAGTTTGATATGCAGTGTCATCAGGGAATCCAAACATGCTGTGATCTCCTTGGTTACACTCGTATTCTTGTAGAGCTGCTCTGGCTAAACTAGCTTGATTAGTTAATAATCTAACTAAGTTAGGGTTAGCAACTAGCTGTGTAGCTGCTGCGGCAGATGCTCTGTATGTAATAAATCGTCTAAATACAATAGGTAGATCTTCAAAGTTATATAATCTAACGACATCAAGATCTATACTATCTATTGTTGAAAAGTCATCTGTGTGATCTTGCTTATCATACAAGACTCCGTTACGACGTACAAGGTTGTACTCTCTGCGTATGTGATTGTCGTGTACATCCATAGATAATATATCATTACCTATAGCTATCTTGCCAGTCACAGAATCAGGTGTATATTTTACATGCTTCTCTGTGTTAAAGTGCCACCCCTCTGCCTGCGTGTCTACGTTGGCATCACGGAGTAGGTTATATATAAAAGCTACTTCTGGGTTATCAAAGTTTAAAGTTGTTAAAGGTGATTGACCTATAGCCCCCAGTATATTGTTTACTGCGGACAGTTCTGTGTCGATGTCAATAGTTGTGGTTGCCATAAGAAAAAAGGGGAGCCGAAGCCCCCGTATAAAAAATAAATTAAGAGAAAGCTGAAGGCTTAGTTGCTGTTCCAGCGAATAATTCAACTGATGCAGCAGGGTTAAGTGCGTCTGCTCCCATAGCTAGGCGACCTAAAATTACGTCACCTTGGTATACAACTGAAATGTCTCCAGATGTTACCTGTACTTGTGGTCCGATTGCTTCAACAACACCAGCAGCTTCCTTCTGGAAGATAAGTCCGCATGAGTTCTCGAAGTCAGATGTACCATTACCGTAAGAGTTAACAGTCTTGGTTGTAGATGAACCAGCTGTCTCGTCAACCATAGTAACTTCTGTGAAGCTACCTGTGTTGCCGGGATCTGTTATTCCGGGGTTTGTTGCAGAACCTGTACCGTACTTAGTACCAAATCTACCAAAGAACGGAATGTTCATTGACTTGTAGATTTTGATTCCAGCAATTTCGATGATGCCATTACCTGACTGTAATGCGTCACCTTGCTCGTCTCTGTTGATAAGACCGTTAGAACCAACAGCTTGTATTAGTTCGTAGTATTGTCTTGGGTTCAACACAGCTACTCTTCCGTCCATAGAAACACCTTTTTCATCTAGTGCAGCAGCTGCATCATAGAAAGCGTTTACTAGAGCTGTAGAGCTATAAGCATCAGATGCGTTTGTAGTTGTACCTACACGGATCTGTGTTCCACCGGGCTCAACGAAGTTAGTCTTAGTGATAGGACTAGCTTGTCTAGCTGCCTTGGTGATTGATCTGAAGATCTTTCTGTCATACTTCTCTGCTAATGCGTAGCCGATTTTCTTAGAGATTTCTCCTCTTAGATCGTAGTGTGCTAGTGTTTCATCTAGCTCATAAACGAACGCAGAACTAATTAATAGGTCGTCGCAAGTTATGGTTTTTTCAGCTACTGGAGGTGCAGAATCACTGTTACCTAGTATGCTGTTGCCGGGTGTATGGTACTCGGCTGTGGTTCTACCGGTGAAAATGAACTGTAAACTCTTACCGTTTGTAAGTGTTCTTTTCATTACAAGGTCTCTAGCGATTGTATTACGCTGAAATCCTTTGAACATTTCCCCGGAGAACAACTTTAAATACAGGGCTCGTGCGTCACCTGTACTGTTAGACTGACCCGGACGTGTAAGTGCGGTAGTCAGTGTACTATTTTGTTGTGCCATTGATATGGGTTATTGTTTTATATTGCTTAGTACTAAATTTTTTTCTCGAGATTTTTTGTAGGTCTATCCCTACCGTCTAGACGGCATAAGGTGTCCAGCGTACTGGGCTTGTGCCAAGTGAGGTAGGGGGACTTGCACCCCCTGATGATCGCTTAACCGATTACTCTGGTGTATTTAACGCCACGATATACGTAAGTTACTTGCATTGTAAGCTCCATATACCTAAGCCCCGTTCCATGCTTAGGAGTCATGCGTCCCAAAAGGGATGAACGGATGTGGCTGTTACCCTATAGCTGGTGCTGTAAGGGCAACTTGTGTTGACTCAGCTGATGCTAAGTCTAGTGGAAAGTTGTGTGCATTACGCTCGTGCATAACCTCGAATCCAAGGTTAGCTCTGTTTACAACGTCTGCCCAAGTTGGAACAATCTTTCCGTTGGCGTCAACGATTGACTGATTAAAGTTAAAACCATTAAGGTTGAAAGCCATGGTGCAGATACCCATTGAGGTGAGCCATATGCCAACCACGGGCCAAGTAGCCAAAAAGAAATGTAAGCTACGAGAATTATTAAAAGAAGCATATTGGAAAATAAGTCTGCCGAAGTAACCATGTGCGGCTACTATATTATAAGTTTCCTCGTCTTGACCAAACTTGTAACCATAGTTCTGTGAAACGTCTTCCGTGGTCTCCCTAACGATTGAGGAAGTAACAAGGCTTCCGTGCATAGCACTAAACAAACTACCACCAAACACGCCCGCAACTCCGAGCATATGAAAGGGGTGCATAAGGATGTTGTGCTCCGCTTGGAAGACAAACATGAAGTTAAATGTTCCACTGATTCCTAATGGCATACCGTCAGAGAATGAACCCTGACCGAAAGGGTAAACAAGAAAGACTGCAAGAGCTGCGGATAGTGGTGCTGTGTAAGCAACAAAGATCCATGGTCTCATGCCAAGTCTGTATGATAGTTCCCACTGTCTGCCTGCATAAGCTGCTACACCTATGAGGAAGTGAAAGACAACGAGTTGATATGGTCCGCCGTTATAGAGCCATTCGTCCATGGTTCCAGCTTCCCATATAGGATAAAAATGTAGTCCGATTGCGTTAGAGGAGGGGACGACTGCTCCTGATATAATATTATTTCCGTAGATTAACGAGCCGGAAACTGGCTCACGTATGCCGTCTATGTCTACAGGCGGTGCTGCGATGAAGGCGATTATAAAACAAGTTGTTGCTGCTAATAAGCAAGGGATCATCAAGACACCAAACCAACCTACGTATAGGCGATTCTCTGTACTTGTAACCCACTGACAGAATCTCTCCCAGTTGCTAGCTTGGCTTTCTCTTGTTACAGAGATAGCTGCCATTAGAATATACCGGGTATGATTTGTCCTGTTGTAGCATAAGCACCTACTGCTGCTACGAATCCGAGCATAGCTGCCCAGCCGTTAAATCTTTCTGCTTCGTTTGTCATAATTGGATGTTTGTTAATTGGATAGTTTGGAATGACTCTGGGTGGAGTCTCAGTTCCGAATAAATTGAGTGGTTCGTTAGTCATTAAAATTTATTAATTGGTGGTTTCTTTTTCTTTGGTGGATTAAATCCATATGTACTGTCGCTGTCATTGACGCCATCCATATAACCGTCATGGAATATATCTCCAACAGCTCCGGGTACTCGACCACTAGCTATCTGAGCGATGACACCAAGACGACCTGATTTAGCTAAATTTTTTAGCCCTTTTTTAATTCTCATTTCTTTTTCTTGGATTTTTTCTTGTAAGGTTTTGCTGTTTTCGCTGCTTTCTTAAATTGAGCGGCGGTGGGAGAGCCCTTAGAACCCACTTTTCTCATCTTCTCACCAGAGCCAGCGGCAATCCGCTTTCTCTTAGCGTGAATATTTGCGTACAATCCTCTTTTAGCCATTAGATTTTTCCTTTTTTTTTGGCTTTGGTTTGTTTTTTAACTGCGTCTAGTAGCATGTCCATACCAGCATCTTGTTGTGCTTTTTTATTTTGTCTAGCTTCTAAGATGTCTCTTTCTATTTCATAGTCAGGATCGAGTCGGGCGAGTTTCCTCTTCCTCTCTGTAATAGTGCGTGATCTCACGCCGTGCTCATCCATGGTATTGTAGTTCATGTTAGCATTTCCATTTGCGTAAAGCAAGAGCCTTTCTTGTAGGTTTGCCGTTTGGTTTTTTCATTGGTCCTTTTACTCCACTCATGCGAGCACAGAAAGAACGCTTACGTGCACCACCTCCGGGCTGCGGTGCTTTAAGGTTAGAGCCGGTAGCAGCATTGTACTTCTTTCTACCGGCTGCTGTCAGTCCCCCAGTACGGGACTTGTGCTTGCCCATCTTGAGACTGACGTTCTTTTTCTTTACAGCCATTATGCGTTAGGTCCGGTAGTTGGATCATTGACAAATTTACCTTTACCTCTTTTTTTCATGACTAAGAAAGGATTGGTAGTGCCATCTAGACCGGCTGGTTTATCCTTTTCTTTAGGTCTTGTACCGGGCTTAGGCCAGTCACTACCGTAACCTCCCATGTCCTCACCGGGGCTGCCTTTATCACCTGTCTTTTTTCTAGTCATTTCTTTTTATTTTTCATGATTGCAGCCGCAACCTTTGGTCTTTTTTTTGCGAGTGCGGCTAGCCCCTTTGGGACTGGCTTGGCTCCGCTACCTCTTTTATTTTTAGTGGTGGTTTTTTTCTTTCCGTAATGTCCGGGCATAATTAGAAGTCCAAATTAGATCTGTCAAGTTTTTCGATAACGTCTTGCCTGTAGGCAGGGTCTCTATCATACCTTTTGTCATTCATAGCTGCTACTAATTCAGCTTGACTACGAAAGACATCTCCTGTTTCTGGAGGAGCTGTTTTACCTGTAACCATTCTACCTTCTACTCCGTTAGCTTTGTCATACTCTGCTTTTAATCCAGCAACTGCAAGCTTGATAGCTGCTATACTACCAGTATTTACAACCTCATCAAAAGCATCTGTCTGTGCGTTATCGAGATTATCTTTTGCCCAGTTGACTACGTTTGCATAAGTCTTGTCTCCACCAACTGACTCCTTGATCTCAGAGATCTGAGCTTCAGATATGTCAGCAGCTTCAGCTGGTTGTGCTTGGTTGTTTGCGTTTAACTCTATGTAAGCTTGTAGTAATTCTGAACTAGACATTTCTGAAAACTTAGCTAATGTCTCATCAGATAACTTGTTATCATTATCATAGTATTCTTGTTGTGCATCTGTAATAAGACTAGCACCGTCAGAGAGTTTAGGCTCATCAGGTGTCTCGTCTTCTGCACTAACTTTTTCTGTATCTTCTTTACCTTGCTCACCAAGTTTACTCTGTAGCTCCATGTATGCTTTTTCTAGCTCTGAAGCATCTTTGTATTTACCAGCTAACAGTTGCTCCTGTTGTTCAACAATCTTTTCACCGACGGCAAGGGAATCTTGCTCGTCAGCTGTGAGATTGTCAGTCATAGTCTCTGTCTGCGGTGCGGTGTCTACAGTAAATGTGTTAGTCTCTGCCATTTATTCTTGTGGTGGTGGGGATATGTTTTGTAATACTGCTGCTGCTTGATCTGCAAGTTGTGGGTTCTTATCTGGGTCCATAACCGGTGTACCAGCAAGTTGACCAGCTTGATCGACGAGAGACATGTTTGTTTTGTCTTGCATCATCATCTGTTTACGCTGTTCTAATTCTTCTGGTGTACGTACAAGATTAAGTACATCTATACCTTGTGCAGCTGCTAGGCGTTTGATTGCTTCGGTTGGGTTAATGAACTTCATCAAAGCTTCTGGTCCTAGTGTCTGTGCAACAGTTCCTATAAATCTAGTTAAGGATTCGTTATCCTGTCCTCTACCTAGACTATTAATACCAGCTACTATCTTAGGTCTGACGACATCTTTAGGTAGTCTTGGTATCTGATTAGATCTTTGTAGTATTAACAAAGTTCTGTTGAGGTAGGGTACTAAAAACTCTACCGTTAACAAGCTGAACAGTCCGCCAAGGGATTGCTCTAGCTCTAGCTGTGTAAGGCGTACCTCTTCAGCTGTAACTCTTTCTGCGTTTCTGATATTCATAACCAAGAACGCTTCAAGTATTCTTCTTTCGATTGTTGCTGCTAAGTTTGCAGCTGTAGCAAAGTCTGCTGTCTTACCGACTTGCACGACTCCTACGTCTTCTGGTCTACCCTGTATGATGGCTCCGTTACCAGCTTTGGCAAGTGTCCCGGGCTTGGTTGTCGCAGATGGTGAGACAAGAAAGACAACTTTACTTGCCACACTTGCACCTTCTACTAGAGCTTGAGATAATCCTTCGAGACTTCTTAGATCTCCGATGAACTCCTCTACTCTACCACGTCCGTAGTCCTCTCCGTCTACTGTATTAAATCGAAGCACTAACCATGGTGAGGCGTTCTTTGGTGCTGTACTTTGGCTACCTTCTAGGATCATTCCATCCACTTCTTGATGCCATCTCCAGCTACCACTACTCTCATCCATCTTAACACAGGTGTATACCTCAGCGTCGTCTTCTGTAGCACCGTATTCGCCGTTTGGCTTTTCGTTAGGAGGGGGTGCTATGCCCAAGACCTTACGACTTACTAATTCTTTTGTAAGTATTTCTATGACGTTACCATTACCGTCTCTTTCTACAACATATCTGTTTAGTGGATAGTGTTTTAAACCGTCCTTGCCCATGAAAACAAGAGCATTACCAGATACGATGAGATGTTTTAAAGCTTGATGTACGACAACACGGTCACTAGATGCAGCGATGTAGTCCATAATCAATCTCTCTATCTTGGAGAATGATAGATCTAACTCACTACGCATCATAGGATCTAGTGTCTCGCCTAGCTTGTCGTCTCTTACCTGTAGTTTGAAAAAGGCTGTTTGTGGTGGTAGTATTGCAAGCATAAGTTTAGCTGCAAGTGTTACCACTGCCTTTGCTCCAACTGACTGGTAGGGTTGAAGTAGAGTCTTCTTGCCTCTAGCATCATCATCTTGTCTAACAAGATATGGTAAGGTAAGTTCAGAACACTCAACCGCTGTGTCTAGAAACTGTGTTCTACCTGACGACAGCATAGAGTATCTTTCTCTTGCCTTATACATTTAATCCTCCAGATTCTCCACCGGCTTCTGTATTTAGGTTAATTTTTAGAGCATCAGTACCCTCTCGCTTTGCAGCTCCTCTGGTATCTTTTGCTTCTCTACCTGATCCTGTGCCGTATTCTACATCAGCAATATCTTCTGGATCTACCAACTCTTTTTTACCGGGTAGCTGTGACTTACGAACTAAGTCTGGCTGTCTAGGTTGAATAGGAGCTGGTGCAGGCAAAGGGGTAGGTGGGCTTGGTCTGCACATGTTATTCGTTTAAAATAGATTTTATATATTGCACCACTTCCTGTTGTCCAGAGCGATACATGATGGAGGCTAAGTCCTCCTTGGGGTGGATGGGATACCAAGCGAACTTGGATTCCAGATCCTCTACTAATTTCTCTAGCTTCTCTGAATGGAAACTAAGCGTATTGAGGGAGGTTGGTGTTTGCATGTTCAAAAAATGCGGGCATACGAGCTGCTTTTGTGTCAGAAAACTGTGGGGCTTTGCCTTGATACATTAACTGATCGCTCGCATCTGCCCAAAATTTTTTCGACAAATATTTATCAGTATTGTTTTCTGTTAGGGGTTGTAGTACCCATTGTATAGTTGCCTTCCGAAGCTTATCCAAAGAAGAGCTAGGAACAAGCCCCAACTCAGCACATACGAGACTATTCGTCGCAACGTGTATTTGTTCATCTCTGGATATATCAGCTGATACTGTTCTGAGAGCAGCGTCACCAAGAAAGCGAAACATAGGTAATAGAACAAAGAATATAGCTCGCTCTGCAACGAGTGCCTTTGTGATAGTATGGTCAGGGTGGTCAATCCAAGCATCTCTTAACCTCTTGGCTTCGAGTTCAGACTTGGGATCAGCACCGTGGGCGTCAACAATGAAGCCCAAAGCGAGATCATGTTTAATCTCGTCTTGTACGTTTGACTCAAGAAGTGTCCTCGCTGCTTGCGGGACAGTCCTCTCCAAGCCTTGAGAAATAAATTCTCCAACTGGTAGCTCCATATGACGTATTGCGAGTGCACGCTTGATGGTTTCTTCAGCACCTTCTTTCAATACTCCTTTAGTAGGTTGGACGGGTGTCCATGTTCTTTTTCTGTTTTGTAATTTAATGTAGGGGTTCATTGTTCGCAGTCACATTCGATTTTATTTTCATTTAAAATACCATCTAGGTAACTGTCAATGTCAGTGTCTGCTAACGCTGCGTAAGCATCAGACTTATCCTGAACATCACCCATTACCTGAAGGCTGTAGTACAAAGAGGTTTGTGAGCTTCCTAGCCACTCCTCTATAAATGCTTCATTATATGTAACTACATCACTCCAAGAATTGAAGCTGTAGCCATGAAGCAATCCTGTCCTATCGAGCATCGTCATGATTTCGTCTGCTACACGCTTGTAAGCGTCCCATCCTACTTCACTTGCTATCTCAACGTCTCCGTAGTTTACTTGTGTTACTCCGAACTCGCCGGAGTCTCTGTCTACGGTTCTTGCTATTGGTGGTGCTATCTCGGGTGTGCATGTAAAGCCGTCTAGGTCTCTACTGCGATAGCTGCAACTGGCAGTGGGTGCAATAGCGAACGCCCTTACCATATTATGATTATGTGCTACTTGGCTTGCTTCAAAAACCGCTTGATTGAGGGCAACAGCCGCCATACCGGCTTCGTTGGCTGCACTATGTCCTCTGTTGACAAGACGGAGGGCTTCTCCGAAGTCTTCGTAGCTGATGTTGTAACGTCTGAGGAAGTTGGCAAGACCGAGCACTCCAAGCCCCACTTGTCTGTCGACTTCTGGGGTAAGGTATTCTCCAGATTCTCCAACACCTGTCCGGCCATGGAGATCACACAACTCGGACATGCCTGATACGAAAGCCTCTTGTAGGTTGTCGAGTGTACAGGCACCGAGATTGACATGCTGTAACAAGCAAGTTCCACGTGAGGGCAAGTATACTTCAAGGCAGACGTTCCCATAGATACGCTCCCCGGTAGGTGTGTGTCTGATTTTGTTGAGCCAGACGTCTCCTGATTTGATTCCATAGATTAAAGCATCCTTAGTGTTTTGACTAGCAAACTTCCACATGTCATCGTCAATGTCGATACATCTTTTGACCCAAGGTAATTCAGATCTGCTTGCTGTGATAAAGTCTACCGCATCTGGGTGCGATAAATCAAGGTGCAATACTATAGCACCATTTTTGTAAGCTCCACCTCTACGAAGTACCTCGTTGAAGGCTGAGTATATTTTTCCAAAGCTAACTGGTCCTGTAGCAACCAGTCCTTTGTCGTTTGTATGTCCGGCGGGTCTAAGCTTAGATAGGTGGATAGCACAGCCTGCACCATAACGTAGTGCGTGGCTTGCAAACCTCCAACTAGCTTCGATGCCGTTTGGACCTTCCATGCTGTCTTCAACAACGAAGGTCGTGCATGACACAGGTAGTCTTGATGTAGGATCTTCTATCCAAGACTCAACCCTGCCAGTACGGGAGATTAAGTTAGACATGTTATAAAACAATAGCGTTTTCTAGTAATTTTTTCAATGCGTTGGACAGTGCAAAGTTCTGTCTTTGTAAAGCAAGGAAGACGACGATTACATCTTCCTTTTTATCATAATTTTTACGTAAGTTATCCTCAATAACTCGCATCTTGAAGTCTTGTTCCGTCGTCAATGGTAAGGGAATCTTCGGGCGTCCAGAGGATGGGTTCTTGTCTTTTGGTATCATAGTCATCTAGTGTAAGTATTCTGGCAAGCCTAGCATTGAGTAAAGCATCTTTTTTAGTTAATCCTTTATCTTTAAAGGCTTGTAGAACTGTCTGCCAGCTGTATCCCTCTTTGTCAAACAAAGTTTCAGCTCTCTTTACACCGATACCGGGCACACCACTGTAGCCATCTGTCTGATCGCCTGCTAGTGTCTGAATCAGATGCCATTTTGCACCTTCTTCTGGTGTTATGTATGTAGTGTCGGTTAGATCGTATAGTTTGCCGGGGATCTGTCTCATATCTTTATCAGGTGAGACTATTATATTACCGGGGTGTGCTGTGGCATAAATACCCATAGCATCGTCAGCCTCTAGAGTTTTCATCACAATCACTTCATACTGTATCCTTAGATTTCGTATGACACGTTTGTATCCGCAAGGCTTCTTTCTATTTCGATGACCTTTGTAATCTGGGGAAATTTTTTTCCTAAAATTATTAGAGTCACTAAAAAATAGTATTGGTGTGGCAAAATCGCCAAATTGTTTTGTTATTTTAGATATCTCCTTGGTTACTGCTTTATATGCGTCACTGTAGTTTGATGTAACAAATATAACGTCTTCTCCGTAGTCTATCTCTGTTTCGCAGGCAGCACAGCATTTATATACTATGAAGTCTGCATCTATTAATAAATTCATGGTGGTTAGTGTACGTCAGCCCAAGTGCTACCTATCTTAGCTTCAGCTGCGATTGGGCATCTTAGGTTGTAATGTTCGCCTGCAAATGTGGCTGCAAGCTCAAGCCATTTAGCTAATTCCTTAGCATCTTTTGGGTAACATTCATAGTTGAGTTCGTCGTGTATGAATGATAGTTGGTGTGCATCTTGTGGCATGCACTGGTTTATGGTGACCATCCATCTCTTGGCGATCGTCGCTGCTGATCCCTGTAAGAGGTAATTGAGAAACTTATGCCCTTTGTCCACGCTGATACGACGACCGTCGATGGCGTTTGCATAACCTCTCGTACTACACTTTTTACAAGCCGCCAGCAACTCCGCAAGACCCGGAATGGCAGCAACATAAGCTTTACGTATATCCGCTCCCTTTTGTGCAGCGGATTCTTCGGATAGTAACTTATCAAAACTCCTCCCTAATTTAATGTTTCCGGCACCGTAAAGGAAGGCGTAGGTGACAGTTTTAACTTGTCTTCTAGTGATTCCAATTCTTTCTGCATTGGTTTGGTGTATATCTCCTGTTGTAAGGATTCTAGCATAACGTCCTTTATCGTATCTGGCGAGGTAGTGGGCGAGCATCCTGAGCTCAATGCCACTAAGATCGGCAGAGACCAGAACTTTAGTAGGTGTAGCTTGAAATAGTTTTCTAAATCTTTCATCTGATGGTACTTGTGCGAGGTTTGGTTTTCTGTGTGCACAGCGAAATGTATTCGTTGCGACTGAGCAGTGGTGGTGTATTCTGTTACACGTCGTAGATAGCTTCTGCCATGCGTTCACGCCTTCCGAGATCATCCCCAATTTCTTGGTAATATCTAGACATTTCAGAAACAAGAGGCTTGTCTCCGACCCAATATCTTTCAATACTGTCTCGTCTACGACTGGCTTGCCTGTGGCTGTGAGTTGCTTTGGTGTCCAGTTTTCGTGGGTCTTCAGTATCCATGCTATGTGGTCTCGTGAGGTTGGGTTAAGTTGTTTAAGTTTTGTAAATGAGCATCCTTGTACGTACCCTTGTGGCCTGTTATTTCGCTTAGGTGTAAACATTGCTCCAGCAACGAACCCGTATTTTCTGCGTAGTATTTCTGTAGCTTCTTCCAGTTCTCCTCTGAGAGCTGATTCGAGTTCGTATGCTGCTCGTTCGTTGAAGTACCATCCATGCTCTTCTTGTTTTTGTAGTATTTGTGCGACCTGATGTTCTAGTTGGACCCAATCAGGTAAGGGTGGAAATGTTGGCATAGCTTCTTCGTAACAATAGTGTCCTGTACGCAGTAGTCTTCCATCTCCTTGCTCCATTCTAGCCAATCAGAAGTTTGACCAAAGTCCCCTTTGTATTCTCCTAATCGGTAGCCGTAGGATTCCAGAGAGTGGCGACCGTACAGCTTCGGTGGCATACCAGTTGGCTTAGTCTTTCTGTCGACTTCAAGCATGTCAGCGTGGTATAACCTTGATAATAATAATGTATCTATGATACGTCCCTGTGGCTTGAACCATGGGTATATCTTCTTAATCACAGGTATATCGAATCCTATGATGTTATGTCCTATAATAGTGTCAGCTAGTTCTAGATACTGAACTGCTCTGACTATAGGTTGATCTCCTCCAATATCATTGTATCTTGTAGTCTCACCTGTCTCATAGTCAAGTGTAACTATACAATGTATATCAGTTTTTTGTGCGTCTAGAGGTGTTGTCTCCAGATCGAACAGGAGCGTGGTAGGTTTTGTCTCTAAATTTGGCACGTCTTTTTTGTTGTTTAGTAGGTGGGTTTGGTTTCTGCAACTCAGAAGTCTGTGGCTGCGTCGAAAATTGGTGTTGTCTCAGTTTCATTGTCCTCGTAAAATTTGCATGACGCTAGGTCATAGGTTAATCTTGTAGCGACTCCAACCTCTCCTGAGTAACGGTTTTTAAGAACTCGCAAAGTTGTAGTGTTGTTGCTATCTTCGCTTTGTTGGTCTCTCTCCAGAGCGAGGACGCTATCGCTAATTTGAGAGATCGAATGAGATCCTCGTAGTTGTCCGAGGGATACACGTCCTCCTTCCTCGTGCGAATTACTGTCACTGTTGCTTCTCCTTAAGTGTGATACTAAAAATAGGGTGATGCCTGTACGTTCAACAAGACTTCTTAGCCTTGTCATAGTGGAGTCAATCATTCTTCTCTCGTCACCATCAAGTCCTGATAGTAATATAGAGAGGTGGTCTAGGAATATAATACGACATTCCAATCCACTGGCAAGGTACTCGATCCTGTTGTAAATAACATCTGGGTCAAAGCTACCAAAGCCATCAAAAAGAAAGACGTTCCAATTAGCAAGCGTAGCATCGAAAGCCTCCTTTAGTTCTTCTTCTGTATGTTCTCCGATGTGGAGTGCTTTACCTACAGCTGATGACATCAAGCCAAGAGCTGTACGTTTTGTATTGGACTCCAGTTCTAGTATACCTACAGTCTCTCCTTGTGTGCACAAGTGAGTAGCTAAGTCTCTAACAAATGAAGTCTTACCACTGCCTGTACCGGCTGTGATCGTAATAAGTTCGCCATATCTTATACCATGTAACTTGTCATTCATACCTTCGTATGGGTACTTGTGGTCACATGGTTTGGTTGGTTCAGTAACTATGTCAAATAAGTTCTTACCATCTATGATTCCGTCTGGTCTGTATGGCTTGGCGTCCCAGATGGCTTTTCTGATGCTGTCAGAATCCCCAGCTTGGAGAGCATCTGAAGCATCTTTATAATTCTCGAGACGGGCAACTTTGACTCTGCCAGATGGGAGTATTCCCGAGGCAAGTTCAGTGGCCTGACGCCCTGCTTCATCGTTGTCGAAGAAGAGGACGATCTCTTGGTATCCCTGTAAGAATGGGATTGCTTTTTGGAGGTCTTTCTTGGCTGACGCCGCACCATGAGGTAAGCTGACCATCGGCCAACCTGACATAACCTCGTAACAACTGGCGGCATCAAGTTCTCCTTCTGTAATAACTATTCGTTTTCCGTTGGTGGGGAAAAGATGTTGGCCAAAGAGTTGATCTGTTCTTCCACCTTCGTAATGGAAGTCTTTTTTCTTTGACTTAATTTTGAATCCAACAACTTGCCCATTGTCATTATAATATGGGAAGCGTAAGGTATTTCCGTATCGGTAAATCCTATAGAACGCATTTGTTGATTCGCTGATTTTTCGTTTGTGCAGCTGTTCAGCTGACCCGAGGAATTGTACTCGTTCATCATTATTCATTATATGGGTAGGTGTGTCCCCTTCCGCAGGGGTGTACGTCTGGCACGCAAAACAAAACTTGTGACCATCAGAGTAAACTGAGTTAGCATCTGATGAACCACAGTTAGGACATGGTTCGTGTGCCACAAATTCGCTTTCATTCATTATATTAACCAATCTATGGGGATTGCGTGTGCTGATGCCCATTTGATGCCATGCTTCTCACACCATTGGGCATAAGTTGTTTTGGATTTCTTGCTGATCTTATTGAACGGAGCTTGAAATACCATACGTAAGTCCAAGTCAGGATTGTCTCGCATGACTGCCTTGATCTTACGTCTATCTTCTGCGTCCCAGTAGCCCTTAGTCTCTAGCATTACACCATTGACTAGGACAAAGTCAGGATTGTAGTGGTGCTGTATGGTATAAGCAACCTTGTAGGTCTCATACTCATACTTAGCACCTACCTTATCCAGTATATCTGCGACGCTCTCTTCTAATTTAGACCTAAAAGTCTTCGTCTTCTTCGACATCTTCTGATGCTACTATTGTCTCTGGGTTTCTGCCGACCTGTGTTGCAGTGAAGCCTTCAGTTGTACCAAACATATCGGCAACTGCTTCATCATCCATGCTATCTGTGTCTACAGCAGCACCTTCTCCTACAGCAACAACTTGTACGCCAAGCAGTTTAAGAGAACTTCCGTAGGTAACGCCATCCCTGAGTATGTATGGCTTCTGAAAGAAACCAAGCTTAACTGTTGATCCACCATATAGTGGTGTCTTTGCATCTGTGACTGGTGTACCTTCTGTGTCAACGACACCGGGTCTCTTGTCTTCTCCCCACGAGAACTTAATTTTGTATTTACCATCAGCTACCTCTTCCCATGGTGTAGGTTTTAGGGTGGCTCTCTTTGGATTCTTGAGTTTGCCTTCAGCCCATCTAAGGACTTCGGCTCTTTCTGTCTCGAGCT
>Ga0209348_1000172_pt1 | contig 37888 bp, 43 predicted proteins | sample ETNvirenome_2_30_FD_184065 | JGI IMG/M metagenome (GOLD analysis project Ga0209348, IMG submission 184065) | Marine viral communities from the Pacific Ocean - ETNP_2_30 (SPAdes) (version 2) | ecosystem: Environmental > Aquatic > Marine > Oceanic | place: Pacific Ocean | collected 2013-06-22 | reverse complement strand
GTTAATCCTAGTTGGGCAGAAACTAAAACATACGTTACAAGAATAGATGATCACATATTTTATAGGTGGGAAACTGAACCAAACAACACTTATTTATATGATTAATTTACTCTTGTGTTGCCCCCCCTATATCTGAGACTAAAACTTTACGTAAAGTTTTCACAAAAAAAAGAGCCAATCGAGGAGATGATTGGCTCTTTGTGTGTAGCATAATAGTATATGAGAAATAATACTCACACTTAATTAATAAGTGCCACTAAAGCATTAGTCAACTATTTCCCCAAAATTTATAAAACTTTTCTACGTGATTGCATATAAAATCAAAGTTCCCATCCACAGCAATCCATTCATTTTCCCATTTCGTGATTTCTTCATCGTGTATAATTTTTTTAAAAATTTTATATGCTGTTTTGTTTCCAGTATCTTTTACGTAAGAGAAACAATCCATAACTTTTCTTTTGAGCATCATATGTTTCTCGCTTAATCCATCGTGTGTAGCCTCGATCCTAGGATTGTAATTTGATGCCCTAACTCCAAAAAATCCGGACTTACAATAATCTGCATACAGCCTATCCATTATTCTATAATTTTCTAACGATATACTATCATGCATGAGTAGCCGGTCTAGACATGTCTGATCTAATATCTTTATTCTAGCCTTATTGGTATTGCCTACAAACTCTGCTTTTGCAGTATGTTGTCCATCATATACTCTAAACTCATCGTAATTTTTTTTACTTTTTTTAGAAACTGATGTCTTTATACTCTTTTGGTTCATAATAGTTATCGTATTGTTTATCGCTTTTCTTTGGCTTTAGCATTTCAGCAACATCAGATATTTTATTATACCTAGATGTTAGGCTGTCATATTCTAACTCACATTCCCCAATAGCACCAACCCAAGAAAATCTACATTTCCAAACGAGTATCTCAGTAACATTACTTTGAGATGGATTAGGTCTATGCACAGTTAATCCTACATCTGATTTACTAAAAAAACTAGCAGAACCGGCAATGTCGTATCCTTTTGGAGGTGGTACAGTTCCATCTTCTTTTCTAACCATTTTTGTTGGATGAGCAACAAACCATATGTGGATTCCATGTGCTTGTGCGAATACCCTTAGTTTTGTAAGCATGTCAGATATCCAATCAGTTTCAGATGTTGTTATATCTTTTGCTATATAGTTGTAGGGATCTATAACACAGCCTCTAATACCAAATCTTAATACAGCAGTTTTAAGTCTTTCTAATATGCTGTCCAACGTGGATAGCGAACCATCTGCTTGATAGAGAAAACAAAAATTATCAGATATAAACTTTTTACCATTCTCTAATTCGTGTGTAGTCATTCTAGGTGTAATGCCACTAAAAAATGGTTTACCAACGTATTTACTAATTAACTTTGCAATATGTATTCTTGGTTCGTTTTCAAAGGAACAAATACCAAATTTCCATCCTTTTTGTTTAGATATGTTTATCATTATCTGATCAACAAATTCTGATTTGCCGGATGATGGATGACCGGTAACAACTGTTAATTGACCCTCAACAATTGTGTATAGCTTATCAACGTCTTGATATCCGGTGCTTGTTCCACTACCAACACCATTCACAAAAATCTCATCAACTTGTTCGTAAAAATGTTCTGCATCGTATAAACCTGAAACCGGATATGGGATAGAAGTTTTTACAATATCTTGTAATTTATCCCTACCATGTTTTGTTAATATCTCATTTGCATCTTTACAATCTTTTGGATAAACAATTTTAAAACATTTGTCTTTGCCAACTCTCCTAGCAATTTCTTCTTCCATAGCTTGTCCAGCTTGATCGTTGTCCATAGCTATTATTATCTTTTTGCATTTATCTAATTTATCTTTTGAGTTCCAAATAAATTTAAATTTATTGTCATCACGAGGATCTATTTTGCCATCAACAACTTTTAAAACAGCACCATGAGGAATTGAAATACTGTTTGTGTAGCCTACTTCCATAAATGATAGGCAATCCATTTCTCCCTCACAAATAATTATGTCATCGTCTTTGTTTACATTATCTACATTATAAAATTTATCTGCTTTACCAAAGCTAGAAAAACCTTTATCCGGAAAAGATCTTACTTTTGCAAAATGATACAATCCGTTTTCGTTTTGATACGGAAAAACTAAGCAATCTGTCTCTTTTTTAATTGATCCAATGTATTGTTTTGTGACCTTTACACCGGCTTTTTCTGCTGTCTCTTTAGATATTCCTCTGCTGTTTAAGTATTCTAAGCAATCATTACTCTCTCCAATGCCAAACCATTTGTCAGCTATATTCTTATTGATGCTTACAACCTTTTCCTCTTTCACAGATTTTCTCCTCGCCATATTGTCATCGTTAAACTTTATGCCACCATCTTCCCCACAATGCCAACAGTAATACATAATCACATCATCGTGTACTTTTAACGATAATGTTTTTTGCTCTCTTTTTTTTCTTGTATGGGAACAGAATGGGCATATTGCCTTGTGTTGCCCATCTCCTAATTTGTAGGCAACACTTCTTAGTGAGTGTTTTATCTCCATATTAATCTCCTTGCTACACAATTCATAATTATTTTAAAACAAAGAAATCGTCAACAAAAAAATTTAAGTTTAATATTTATAAATATATTAAAGAAGTTTATATATATATAATTTATATATTATATATTTATAAATATTACATACTGCATGTTTTGTTTTGAATTACCTTTCTAAGTTTCTCCCCTAAATATCTAGCCACCACCGGCTTACTAGTTAATATTTCTTTTATTAATTTTTCCATCCTATCAGAATTTAAAGAACTTAAATCACATACCATGATAAAATCCTCCGATATAATCCATTGACCTACAGCAAGTTTTTGTCTTTTGTTTCCAAGATATGAATCAGAAATCGCTTGGCAAATCACATGTTTCCAAAGTCGAGATTCGGATGTGAGTTCGTGGTGCGTTTCTGTCCAACCCCCAATAAACGATTTTTTGTTTGACTTGTCTGTCATTAACATAAATTTTTCCTTGCATACAATCTAAAACAACACTCTCGTCTAGATCCGGTCTTCTTGATGCATAGTATATAATTAACTCTACTTTCACATTTGTTTCAATAAGATTTTCTAATTGAGGGCATTGCTCTGCAAAATTTTTTTCGTAATCCCTAGCTTTTTGAGATTTTATAACTCCCATTCTTTTACCAAAATGGACTATTTTTCTTGAGTTTGCCTTGGATGCCGGTTCTCCATAAACTATAAAATTAAAACTTTTATTTATTTGTATTGACATTATTTTACCTGTATATATATTTATTGTAGCATAATAGGAGAAAAATATGAAAATTACCAATAAGTTTGGTATGCCACAACCTTTCGTAGACTTTGCCATAAACGACAAATACAGTAAAGGCAAAGCTGACATATCAGTAACATCACTAATCGACAGTCCAAGAGTTAGAATAATGAAAGATGTCTACAAAGAAGACATCGAAATAGATGCTGTTGACATGGTTTGGGCATTATTTGGAACTGCTGTACATTCAGTTTTAGAACAATCAAATCCATCAAAAGATATAATCACAGAGGAGAGATTATACTCTAAATTAAATGGTTGGATTATATCCGGTGCTTTGGATAGGCAAGAAATAGTAGATGGAGTTTCAACGATAATTGATTACAAAGTTACATCTGTTTGGTCAGTTATTTATGGAAAGGTAGAGTGGGAAAGACAGCTAAATTGTTATGCTTGGCTGTGCAGAGACAAACATAAATTTACTCAGCATAAAGTTGGTGCTTTAAAAATATGTGCGATCCTCAGAGATTGGAATAGAAGAGATGCTGAGAAAAAAGAGAATTACCCTCAAGCACCAATAGTATTTGTAGACATACCTATGTGGGATGATGAGGTGGCACACAAATACGTATCTGATAGATTATCACTACATCAAGAGGCTCAAGTTAATTATGACTTAAACGAAGAACTTCCATTTTGTTCTGATGAAGAAACATGGAAGAAAAACGATACTTGGGCAGTAAAGAAAAAAGGTCAGAAAAGAGCATTGAGAGTTTTTGATAGTGAGGAAGAGGCTATCAAATACATGGATTGGCATAATGAAACTGATAAAGCATATGTCAAAAAATCAGATTTAGAATTAGAGTTTCGTGGTGGCGAGTACACACGTTGTGGCAACTATTGTTCAGTTGCTGATTTTTGTAACCAATATAAAGAGAGGTAAAAATGAAAGAACAAAAAGCAAAAAAAGTAGTTAGAAAAATTAAGAAGAGTGGTGTTGTTAAGCTAAAGCCAAAGATATCCGGAAAAAGAGAAAAGGATGCATCTTTAATAGCTGATCACATAGCAGAGGCTACCAACAAGGGCAAACCTATTAAACAGTTTTTCTTGTTTAGATGGTTTAATTATGTAGGTAAGAAATACAACGAGTTCGTTGATAGAATGTTTGGTATGTAAGATGAGTGATAGAATTGATTTATGTTACTTGCCAACGAGAGGATTGTGCAAAATAAACGAGGTTCTAGATGAAAGTTTTTTTCCACAAAACAAGGGCGATATCATTACACAAGAATTGATAACCTATGAAAAAGTGGATACCGGAATAAAGAAAACTACATTCCAAAGAAATTTTCTCAAGACCTCACATTATGATAGCACAAGGACAGAAATATTTTCTACAGAGGAGAAAGGTTAGTAGATGAAAAGTGATATACCGGAAAAGGTAGCAGATACCTTGAGAGAAATAGGCATGACACCAAAACAAGCCGGTTGGAATTGTCATGGTACTTACGTGTTACTGCACAAAGCATTAGAAAAGGTTGCAGTACACAGAAAAATAGTTTTTAAAGAGCCAAAAATTTTAGAATGTAACTCTGAAAAAAAAGTTGTCAGTTTACTTGTCACCGGAACTATGGGAGACAAATCAGAATGGTCTATTGGAGAGGCATCTCCATCCAACAATAAGAATAGTTATCCATATGCTATGGCTGAAAAAAGAGCCAAGGACAGAGTTATATTAAAGTTAGTTGGTCTTCATGGCGATGTGTATGCAGAAGATGAGGCAGATGCATTTAAAGAAGAAAGACCGGCTGAAATCAAAGGTGGAACTTTGGACAATGGATCTGAAGAAGAAGAAAAAACCATAGATGTTACAGATATTAAAACTGACAAAGTTCAAAGTATTTCTACAAAAAAAGGTGCTGAAGATGTTAAAGAGATATTTTTAACATTTATGCCGGACACTAATATAGATGAACTTAGAAGATTTAAGAACTCTAATGCAGAGGCTTTAAAAGTACTAAAAGAATTTGACCCTAATGTTTTTGGAGAGGTTTCCAAGGCTTTTATAGAAAGGGCAGATAAACTCAAATCACAACAAAAGGAGAGTTGAATGAGTGAAGAAAAAAAAGACTATCCACCTAGTGGAACATTGTTTATATCAACAAATAAAAGATCTGAAAGATCTCCGGATTATACCGGACAGTTTGAATTGCCTTACGAGGTAATAGAAGACTTGGTTAAGCAAATGAAAAATGGTGTTAAAAAGCCATTATTTAATATTGCCGGTTGGAAAAAATATAGTCCTAAAAGTGGTAAAAACTTTTTATCCATACGAGGTAGTATCTATGATCCACCTAACAAAGATGAAGAGAAAAAAGAGGAAAAGCCAAAAGAAGACTTTTCTGCATTAGAAGATATAACATTTTAAGGGAGATTATAATGGATGATATTTCAACAAAAACAGATGTGCCTAACGTCAGTTTCGAGGCTGTAAAAACATCTATGATGCAAGACAAAAACGGAACTAACATAAGGCTTACCATACATCCAAACGATGTTCCGGCTGAGTTACACAAAGATTGGGTTGGCTCTAGATACATGGTTGTTATGGTTAAGTTAAAAGAAGATGGTACTCCGGATAAGGGGGATGAAAATGCCACGGAAGAGGTCTAAAGACGAGATTGTTGAAAATGCTGAGTATATTACACTTGATGGTCTAGCACATATGCTCATGGTTTCAAAACAATCAGTATACAAGATCGTAAATACCAAGGAACGTAACTTTCCCAAGCCATTCCCTCTGATGAAATCTGAAAAAAGAGAAAAGAATATTTGGAGTAAAGAAGAGGTTAAAAAGTGGCTTGAAGAGCAACGTAGTGAAAAAGTTACGTAAAGTTATGCCTAGGAAAAAATACGAATCGGAAGATAACCTAGACAAAGAAAAAAATGTTTTAAGGCACATGTCAGTAAAATGGGATGTGTCTTATTCTAAGTTACCAATATCCTATAAATTAGATTATGCCATGTACAGAGATGAGAAGCTGTTGGGTTTTGCTGAAGTAAAATGCAGACAGAACTCAATACACGATTTCTCAACTTACATAATATCTTTGTCTAAGGTAATTAAAGCCAGACGTCTGGCATCTGTTACCGGAACAAAATCTGTTTTAATTGTGAGTTGGTCTGATGCTACCGGTTGGATAAATTTCTTTTCAGACTTTGATGTTAAGCAAGGTGGTAGATCAGATAGAGATGATTGGCAAGATCAAGAGCCGGTTTGTCACTTTGATATTAAGGATTTTAAGATTATTTCGCACTCTGATTTATCGGCAGCCGAAACAAAGGAGATAGTAAAATGAAATTAGCTGACGGATACGAAGATGCTTTTGTTGGCACTACCATAAGTGCCTTCAGTAGAAAACAAGTGGCATTATATGATTACGACAAGTGCATAATGATATTGATGCATGATAATAATTGGAGTGAAGAGGAGGCTGTAGAGTGGTTTGATTATAATACAATAGGTGCTTGGTCTGGAGATGATACACCCATATTTATTAATCAACACAAAATCAATGATATAGAGGACTATGTAGATGAAGAATAAAGATAATATTAACAGACCAAAACACTATCGCAAAGGTAGTGTGGAGTGCATTGATGCCATCAAATCAGCCCTAGGCGAGGGCTACGAGTATTACCTACAAGGAAATATAATTAAATATGTTTGGAGATACAGGCACAAGCACAAGAGTAGTTTAGAAGATTTGATGAAAGCAGAATGGTATCTCAAAGAATTAATAAAAATAAAAAAGAAATGACTATGAAAAGTCGTACCCCGGCACGGGAAAGCTAGACTAAAACTTTACGTAAACTTTTGCTCTTACACTCCAACAGCTCAACGGATTTAAATATACTAGTAAAAATTAACTGTACTACTATCATGCAGTTTGTCTTATGCCCACACTTCTCATTAACTGAATACCTTTTCTCATGATCTCTTGTATTCGTTCTCTACGTAATTTAATAAGTTTTTGTCTGACATCATCTGACAGTCGAAGATTACGTTCTAACTCTTTGATCTGTCTCAATAATCTGTTTCTTGCGTTATCTAAAGCCTTGAATCTGCCATATATGCGTACCTCGTCATCGTACCTAGCGATAAGTTTACGTATAGTTTCGGGATCGCCTCTTCTTCGTGCCAAATCTATTCTAGAAAATATCGTGTATAGCTCTTTTCTCTTTTCTAAATAATTTTGTGTATCTACTCTATCTGACGGCTGTTTTATAACTTTTCTAATAAATGGTATTCTGTTTGGTAAATTACCCTCAAAGTCTCCGGAAGCTATAGCCGGTATGACATCAAAAACTAGATTAGCTGATCTACCTATAAAAGCTCCAGCACCTCCTATTACATATTCATAAAAATATTCTATTGTATCCGGAGATATATCAATCAAACCACTTTCTACTTCATCTCCAAATGTTAAATCGTTTATAGTTTGCACTATAAATTTAGATACAGCACCGGTATTTGTCCAATGTGTATAAGCATCAGGAACATTCGTTGTTGAGTACATAGGCGTTTCTTTGTATATAGGATCGTTTCTGTAATTTTTATTAATATACATTTCTACTGCCGGTTTAAAAGCAGTTGGTATTACGTATGTTTCAAAGTTCTCTATTGCACCAAAAGGAGATAATGTTTCCATAGTTGTGTCAAAAATACTATTTGCTGCTTGACCAAAAGTATATTCGCCTCGTGTGTAGCGGCTAAGAGATCTGCCTAAATTAAATGGCATATTGAGTCCATAAGCCAATGGTATTGCTATAAACTTGTCTTCCATTAGACCAAAAGATGGAAATATTAAATTATGCTCTAAATCATAATCACTTAATTCATCATAAGTTATTGGGTCATCATCTTCTGCCGGATCATCTAAAAATGCCAATAGTTGATCTTGCAAAAATCCATAAACTATTATGCCACCTAATATTTTTCTTACCTTTTTAGATTTATAAGCCGCATTGTATATAGCCATACTACCTTGCAAAGATGCATTATAAAATAAATACAAAGAGTTCATAAATACTTTATCTTCACCACCTTTAGCAAAGTTTACTGTTACGTTCCTAGCTGCTTCAGCAGCCCTAGCATCAGTAAATCCTCTTTTTTTCAAATTAGTAAACGTGGCAACACGTACACCATTTTCAATAACAGTATTGTAGTCTTCTAAAAACTGTAAAAGACTTCTTCCTTTTTTCCTAAAAAATCCATTCCTTTTAAATCCTAATGTTTTAGCTTCGCTAATATCCATTAGCAACTTACTAAGATTCTCCATTTGATCTTGTACAGTTCCCATTTGGTTAGTAGCGTTCTTGCCACCTGCTTTTACAAATTTTAAGTATTCTTGTGACCAATAACTAGATGTATCTGGTGTTCTTTTACCAAAAGGATTTGCGCCAACACCAAAAACTTTTCTAATTCCATTTATAGCACCAGCAACATCTCTAGTTATCTCTTTTGTAATACCTTCTGCATCATGTTGTTGTATATTTACTAAAGCTGTTTCCAAGTCTTTTGCAAAGTTTGGAATAACGAAAGCTGGGTTGTAAGAAGTATTAACATTAGATAAAAATCTATTTAATTTAGATAAAGTTCTAAATGCAACATGATGTGTTTTAGGTTCGTAATGATGTTTGAAAGATCTGGACATACTTTCTCTGTAAAAGTTTACGTAAACTTGTTGACCATTCTCTTTTATTGCAATCTGATGTGGGTCCATAGGCTCTGCTTCAGTTGTTATTTCTGCAAAATTTTGCTGTAAATCTGTAGCCAACGCATCGTTTATAGCCGTGCTACCATCAGACTGTTCTTCTTGGCCTCTTAATAATCTTAAAAGACTTTGACCCACTTTATTTCTTTCTGATCTATCTATCGCTCTTTGGTTTTGCGCAATAACTGATGCAAAAATATTTTCTGCATACTTAATACCACGACCTCTGGCTACTTTGTCCTCCCTTCCTAAAGCGCCAAAGTAATTAGTTGTTTTACGTAATGTATTCTGTCTATCTTCTTTCATCTCAACATCAATATCTAAATCACCACGTAAAGGCACATAGTATTTAAACCTAGCACCCTCTTGATGCTCATCGTATTCTGCTTTATCTATTAATCCACTTTCATATCTAATATTATTAGTGCTATTAACTATTCTTCTAGTTTGTTTATTAATAAATTGAAAAATATCTTTATTTGACTGATCTAAACTGTCAAACCAATCTAATATTACATCAGCTTCAGCCTTTGATAATCCTGAACCATTAGGTCTGGCATAACGATTTGCTATATCTATATTTCTCTCTTTTGCATGCATAGCGTAAAGATATATATCTGTTAAAGCTAACTTAACATCTATTGAAGAGTCTATAGTTTTGTTAACTAATCCCTCTCCTTGCTCTTGCGCAGCGGCTCTAGCAGAGGCATTTTTTAATTCTGTTAATTTTTCATCTGAAACTTTTATTTTTTTTATTTCTTCAATAGTTGGCTTAACGATAGTTTCTTCTAAATCAGTTAATTTATCTCCTATAATACCTGAAGAATTTACCTCTCTTAGATAAGGGTCCATAGCATCGGCTATTGTGTAGCCTTTATCACGCAACTCATCCATCATTGCGCCAACAGGTTGAAAAGAGTCTTGATATTTTTGCACTATTTTTTGTGCAGCCTGCGCTCTAGTATTGCCAAATAAAAATGACTCAGGCACTACTTTTAATCCTTTAGCTAAAATACCTGCTAAATTGTTATATCTTATATTTAACTGAGCCTGTGCAATGTCACGATCATTTTGCTGTGCCTGTCTCTGCCTTTCACTAGATGGTGTTGCCCTTATTCTTGAGCGTCTAGTCTCAGGAACTCCGGTAGAATCTCTTCCAATTCCGCTGTCATCTCCGGTATTCCTTCCGGAAACATAAGGTCTAGATAATTCTGTCTCGTAACTGGCATCCCTACTGAATTGAGATATTGTATCAGAGGGTCTTGCCCAACTTGGTTCCGTAAATCCATCTGGGGTAGCATTTATTATCTCCTGTCTTGTTTGATCTAAAGTTAATCCACCGTCAATGTATGAGTCCCAAATTGAATTTATTTTTTCTACATTTTGTTTTTGATTTTTAAATGTATCTGGAAATAATCCTCTTATTGGTTCCCATGTTATTGATTGCATTTGTCTTGGCAATACGCCTCTTTGCTCTGCTGCCCTAGCATATGCATCAGCAATTAATCCATACATACCTCTAGCGCCTGTAATAGAAGAATTAGGTATTACACCATATATTTTTGACCTACCCTCTCCTGTATAAACACCAAAGTTATGATCAACTTCTACAGACTTACCACTCAAAGGTTTCAAAAAAGCTACTGCTACAGCATGCGTATCTATTGTAGAGTGTCCATCAGGTGACATTGGTGATATCATATTGTTATAAAAACTTCTTACTTTATGCCTATCCCCTAATATTATTGATATTTGTTGTAAAGATTGATCACCTCTTAACTCTAAAGCCTGCACTGCTGAGGAAATTTCCTTATTTGAACCCCAGCCTGTAAGTTTTTTGTTTCCATCTTTTCTTCTTGCATAATCTAAAAACTGACCCTCAGGTGTTATTATTCTATGACCTCTATCATTATATGTCTCATCGAATATTCTAATCCACATCGCCTTATGCAAAGAATGATTTAAATTATCTAAATTAGTAGAGTTTCTTTTAGGATTACTAATATAATTTAATGCTTCTTTATATACAGGTTTACCATAAATCCTTTTTGCAGTTTTCATCATCTCTGGTGTAAATTCTTTATTGCCATGATTTCTGCTTATATCTAATACACGCTCTGCTAAAGAAACATTCATGTACCAATCTTTTTGTGGTGATTGGGTTGCTATAGCAGCAGCCACTACTTCAGGAGGATAATTATACGTTTTTGAAAACCTGTCTATAATATCTCTGGCGCCATCATACCATAACGAAGATCTGCCTCTAAACTGTTCAGGATAAGTATCATGAACAAATAAAATATTATTTGTCATGGCCTGTATGTGGTCTTCTATTATTTCTTCATTTGAAAAGTTTACGTAAAGTTTTGAGTTACCTGATAAATTATATCCTTTAATCAAATTAGCGGCTTGTTCAGATAATCTAGAATCATTTTTAATTATATCACCATTTATAAATAATAAATTAGTGGATGGATCTACTTCTCTTGATTTTGCTGTAGGGAATCTTGTGCTAACTGTGTGTTCCTGCCCCACTGCTCTTGTTCTAGATCTCATGGTTCTTTTTGCATCAACACCACGTTTTTGGTTTATGCCATCTTTGTAAGCCTGATCATATTTCTTAGCTTGATAAGTCTCTGGAACTCTTAACTCGTAGAACATAGCCGCCATGGTCCCACGGAAAGGATCATTGATCCAATAACCTGTAGCACCAGACTCTTTAATCATTCTTTCTTTGGCAGTTGTTATGTAATTTACACGACCAGTTGGGTCTTTTATATCAGGTCTATTTTTATCTAATTCTGCATTTGCTGCATCGTTGAATTTTTTTGGGTCTGCCTCCCAATCATACATACCTTCATATGGCACATCTACTTCGTATATATTATCTCCTAAATTTTGTTCCGGATTATAACCATTAGGATCAGATATATTCACAGCAAAATAGCTTCTAGCAGGATATCCCTCAAAAGTTCTTCTCCTCTCTTCTCCCCGCATAAATAAATTTGACCTTTGTTTTTCTGGGTCTATGCTTTGCAGGCCCTCGATAGGAGAGAAGTGTGTTAGCTTGACTGTCCTTTGCGGAGATAACTCAGGTTCCCTCCTTTCTTTTGTCGGTTCAATCGTGCTTCGTATAACGCTGCGTCTTCCATCTCTTCTTGCATCTCTTCCTCGGTCAGTTGCATCATCTCTTGTTTCACTAAATCGTTCATCTTCTTGAATTGCTCTTTCATCTATTGCTCCTTCTATATTATTAGCTAATCCCTCTGTTTGCACAAAATCAGATAGTAAAGTTATCTTTTGATCTGCGTATATTGTTTCTTCAGCTTTATTTTTACTATTTCTATTATGATCTCCAACAGCGTCACTGTAGTTAAGCCATGAGTTTTGCCCTCTGGTTTCTGTGGTCATAGCTCTAGCGGCTAACGGGGTATACATACGGCTATGTGCCTGCCAAGCATTTTCTTCGCCTCTAGCTGAAAAAGTAGCCCCCTCTAATGCGTGACCAAAATAATCATGAACTATTCTAAATAAATCATTATACCGGGCATCACGACCATCAATTATCTCACCAGTTGTCTGTAATAGTGGGTTATCTGCTATATCTTGGTCTGTTATAGCATCACTGCCAAAGCCATCGTCTGTAGCAAAAACCCACATGTGATTATTACTAATATCTTCTAATAAATCTTTAGATGCTCTTGGGTATGGGTTTGCTTGATTTGGCTTAATAAACTCTATTTGTATTCCTGTATCTTTTATAAATAGCCATTGATTAAATGTTTCATCAGCCATAGCTTTGTATGCCTGTATTACCTCTGGATTAGTTGGGTCATGCTTTGCTTCATCAAAATCTTTAGCTATTCTTCTAGCTAACTCTTCGTCTACTTGTACGTATCTATCCGGCCTTGTATTAGGCATACCTATCGATTGTAAATATCTAGACTTAACAACATGCGCTATAGGTAAGGGTCCTATAGAACCTCTGTGTAAATCTGGCAATCTATCAATAATTATACGTGACCTACGTGGCTCAGTAACAGTTTCAGGATCATCCGGCTTTCTATCTCTTCTGCCTATCTGCTTTTCTATCTCCGTTGTGCCTATATTTTCAAATATCTGATCTGCTTCTGTAAAACCCTGATCCGCATGCGAACCAAATATAGACTTAAAAAAAGCAACAATTCTGTCAAATAGACTCTTAGGTTTACCGCCAAATTTAAGTTTACCATCAGTATAGTCTCTATACATTTCTGCAATAGCTTCTTCAATTATCTGATCCTCTGGCATACCGGTCCGCATATAAGCATGACTAGCTCTTTCATAATAAGTGTAACTTCTAGTGGTATCCTTGCCCTTTGACCTCTTGACATACTTTCTAGTCATAGCTGCTCTTGTTAGTATGTCGTATTCTTGATCTGTGAATACATTTAGGCTTTTCAATGCATGAATAACTTCATGATTCATGACACTAGCTAACTTAGCTTCTAATTCAGCATCAGTCATATTAGGATCGTATATTTCCATAGCCAACGCTATAATACGTTTACCATCAGGTGATACTTCCTGTATGCCCTCAGTAATGCCTATATCTTCTCCTCTGGCTAAATCTTCTGTAAGCTGGACTTGATCTAGCAAAGGTTTACCCTCTAATCTAACATCTGTTAGACCTATTCTATTAAGTTCTGCTCTAAGGGCATCAAGCACACGCTTTTGTTTTAGAACATATTCTGGAGTTTCTTTTGTTTTAGGAGCTTGATCAAAGACTTTTTTAGGCGCAAGTGATGGAGCTATTCTTCTTGCTTGTATTGTTTGTTGACCCTTTACAGCTTGATTTGCTTTATTTTCTAGATTAAAAGCCTCTAACTGCACATCACTGTATCGTCTTTGTAATATATCTAACTGTTGATTTAATGTTTCAAAATTTACAGGATCATTTACAAATTGCTCTTGTTGCTTTCTTAATTTATTTTCTGCATCTCTAATTTGCCTTGCTCTTTCTGATAAAGCGCTGGCTTGATCTATAAAATCTAAATTAATATCTACCTGACTTTTTGGAGAATACTTACCTTTTCCGTCATATTGCAATAATCCTGAGCTTAACATTTGTGCCAAAGAATAATCAGCAACATCGTCTGGCATTTTTTCTTTGTATAATTTTTGATATACTCTTTTTGCCGCAGCCCTATTAATTACTTTTTGTTTTAATACGTTTTCTTGAAATTTTCTTACTCTTTCTCTTGTTTCTTCAACTGTAAAATCTGCATCTTCATCAACCTCTGTAATATCTATAGGCTCTGTTTTATTTAAGGTAGGTTTTTGTAAAGTTTTTTCTCTTAAAGATGCTTCAGGCCCAACAACTTCTTCTAATTCCTGCATTGTTACCGGATCATCTACAGGTATGCCTTTTTTTAACTCTATTCTTTGTTTACGTATTTTAAATGCTTCATCGTCTGGTAAACTCTCTAATTTAACAGGATTATATGGAGTTGTAGCCTCTCTCGCAGCTTGTAATGTATCTTCAGTATTTTTTCTTTTTTGATTTTCTTGAGCATCAACTGCTGATTGATTATCTATATCAGTAACAGGATCACCAGATGGGAGAATAATAGGAGCATCAGGTGCAGGCAAACCAAGGCCCGGACCCTCTATCAGTTTTACTTGTTTATCTTCTTGCGTTTTGAGATAATCTTTGGCATTTTGTGCCATACTAGCGTTTTCTCTAGCAGCTTCATCAGCATCATCATCTAATTCTTGTTGTTTTTTATCTAGCTGCTTGAGTTTTCTTCCTCTTATACTGTCTAGTATAAGGCTTAAAGCAGCACCAGCACCTCCGCCATACACAGCGTCATCGTATGCACTTTGCCCAACCTGTACATCTGGATTATAAATACCCTGCTCTATTAAATCTTGAGCATATCCTGCTATAGTTTCTTGTAATCCCTCAGCAACACCTGCGACTAAACTTCTTTTAATCCTGCCGCCTATAGTTTTTATAGCAGCGTCTCTGTCTTTTTTACTAACCTTCTTTAATATTTTTAATCCAGCACCTAAACTTCTACTTAAAGCAGCAAAAGGTATGGCCTCTGATGTACCAACTAATGCGCTTAATAAGACAGCATCAGCTTTTTGCGATCCGTCTATAACACCGCCACGTTCTAAAAAGTTAGCTATTCTATTCATTTGATCTTGTGATTGGACTGCAGCACCCTGTGTTGCCGCTGTACCAAATCCAAGCCCAGCAACAGTTTTAGCTCCAGCACCTAATAAAGATGCACCTTTTGCAACCGCTGTGCCGGGTACAAAAAACGATAATAAAGAACCAAATGCTTGTCCTGACTTACTATAAGCACTGTCATTAAGATCAAAAGTGTCTGCTATAGCTCTGCTTGCGCCTCTAGAAAAATCTTGTGCGGCTCTGCCTATATCGCTTTCACCGGGCGCAACATCAAAGCCTAGTTTTTCACCTACAGATTCGCCTAATGAAGCTATACCACCGGGTACTTGTGCTAAATCTCGAAAAAATCCTCCTACTATACCTTTAGGTACATCAATAAGACTTCCTTCTTCTTCTTCTGTTTCTGGAGCTTCTAGTAAAACACCATCTTCTCTAGCAATATAGTTTCGTATAAATTGGTCTTCTGCTGCAGTGGGCCTGTTACCAGCTATTAATATAGGGTATGTTTTACCAGTTAAGTTACTTTTTACATTAATTGTACCCATTTGTGCGCCTTTAAGATGGTATGGCTGATACAACAGGTAAATCTATACCATAATCCTCTGATAAAAGATTCATCAAATATCTCTCTTGTGCCGCTAATTGATCCCTAGTTTTATCATCAAGTTCTGATTTAATAAAACCTAAATCACCGGGTTTACCATAAAGCTGTTCTCTAGTTTTATTAAGATTGCTCATAATATCACTTGCGGTTAACTTGCCTTTCTTTCTACCAGCAGCAATCTTTGCTCTAGCATTTATTAAATCAACAACACCTTCTTGATATCTTTTATTAGCATCTCTGTAGGCTTCAAGGCCCGTAGAAGCTCCCTCACCCACTGCTTGTCCCAAAGTTGGTGCATCTGATGCTAAAATACCAAAACCTGCCTGTGCAATAGCTAAAGCCCTATCTAAGGCTCTTTCCTTCTGCAAACCCTTTTGTAAGTTTAAAATATCTTGTTCTACAGAATCAGATACTAGAGGTATTATGTCAGGCTCTATTGTATAATTAGGGACATTACCTGCAACTCCTGTATTCTGAGTAGTGACATCTTTTGAAATATTTTCAACATCAGCATTTTCATCTATCTTTGCTTTATCTTTTTCTTCTAATCTATCTAATATTTGTTGTGAAGTGCTGCCAGTACCGGCAAAGCCACTAGATGCTTTTATAACACCACCTTCAGCCATAGATTGTGGCTCAGCTATTCTGTTACCTAAAGCCGCTAACCCTGATCCTAGTCGCCCTCTATATGGTTGCATAGGACTGCCACCAAATCCCATCGATCCAAATCTTGGCCTATCTATAACTGCAGGTCTAGCCATTATTGGCCCACCTTTACCGCCAAATCCGGGAAAAGGTCCTCTAGGCCTAGGTATTCTAGGAAAAGGCCCTCTATCTGTAAATCCGGGCGGTTGCTGTATAGGCATAGGTCTAGTTATTTGTGGTTGTTGCGCAGCTTGATTTTGTTGATCTTGTAATAATTTAGAATTTTGCATTGTAGCTTCTTGTATGCTTTGCAATGCTTCTGAATTTTGACTTACGCTATCAGCTATACCTTCTATAAGCCCTCCTTCTGCATAAGAATCAACTTCACCGCCCATCTTCATAGTTTTAGGCATCATAGATCCTATGCCGCCTGATTCGACACTGGCAGGCGCCATAGCCTCTGACATGCCCATCATGCCTGATTGAGGCACACCTGCGGAAGCAACAACCTCTTCTGCAACTGTAGGCATATTTTTTGCCTGTCTAGCTTCAAACTCACCCTTTACTCTTTTTCGTCTGTTTAACTCAGACAGTACAAGAAACTGAGGAGCAGAGCCGCTAGGCTGTTGCATTTCTTTTATTAACTGATCTTCTGAAAAATTTTTTAAATCATCTTGTATTTGTAAAACATTCATCATCCGCCTGTTAATCCTCTATATAACCCTAAACCTGCTATACCTGTACCTAGTAGGTCCTGTATAGGATTGTATTGTTGAAATTTAGTAGTTTCTGTAGATGGTTGCACAGGAACACCACGCAAAATAGATGATAAGAATGTTAAATCTTCTCTTGGCATATCTCTTTGTCTTATAAAATCTTCGTATGCTAAGTCTAATCCTGCTTGTTCTCTTGCCTGTCTATCTTTAGCAATCTTTTCTAATAACTGTGCAGATTCTATATCACCAGCTCTTGCTTTTTCACCTAGAGCAGCAAGTTGCGCTGATTGTCCAGATAAACTCTCTGCCGCTGATAAACCTTGCCTCTCAGCAGCTAACCTTGCATCTCTATCTGCTCCAAATTGTTGCTGTGCTTGTTCAAAAGCCTTTTGCTGACCTACAGCTTGTATTTCACCTAGTTGTCTTTGCAAGCCTTCACCAGCAAGAGCTTGTGCAACAGCTTGTCTAGATCCACCAAACGCACCTGCTTGTACGGCATCAGCATCTCTGCCTGCTTGCTGTCTATTAAAGTCTAATATTGCTTGTTGTTTTTGCACATCTAATACGTTTTGTATGTAGGGTGACATGTACTTTTGTGCCTGTGCAGAATCAAAGTCCTGAGATTTGAACCCGATGCCTTCTAACGCTCTTCCCATACCAGCCATTGTTCCAGATGTCGCTTGCCCTAATCCGGGTATACCGCCCTCTGCCACGCTTCTAGCTATTTCTCTTGATCTTTGTGTATCTAAATTTTCATCTGCAAGTCTTTGCCCTTGATATGGTGTATACTCTCTTTTTGATTCAGCCTCTGCTCTTTTTATCATATCTATAGCATATGGCTCAAAGTATTTAGGTAATGAGCTTTGTACTATATTTTGTTCTGTTGGCTGTTGTGGTCTTGATCCGCCTTTACCCATTATTTATCTCCATTCTATAAGCTATATATTCTGGTTCCCAATTATATTTTTTTAAAATCTTAGACCATGCTTTTCTTCCATAGCCCTCTAAATGGCTACAGCCACAATCTTTTGCAAAACTTGTTAATCTTTCCATAGCTATTGGCAACCATTCCATCATTCTTTTGCCACCTATCCAATCCATAGCCATAGCTTTTTTATTTGGATATTCTATTATTCTAGTTGTTATTGCTGCTATCACCTTTTCATCTTTCTTATTATCTATAATCAACCAAAGATTATAATATCCTTCATTTAAATGTAGATAAATATCATCAATGTGATATTTACCTGCGCTTGTTACTATGGCTTTGTTAAGCATATTGCTAACATCACCCCAAACTATGTCTATTGCCTCACGAGGCACTGCTGTGCAAATCATGCAGGCAACATCATCTCATCAGGTATAGCAGGTGGCTGTGCTTTGCCACCAGTTCTTAGTTCTCTAACTCTATCCATCATATCTTCTAATTTATTAGCACCTGCATCTGAGGAGCCGTTTCCGAGGCCACTAACAACGTCAGCAGGAACGACAAACTCGCCATCAGAAAGTAATACATCTTGATCTCCTTCCATAGAGGCAGGTATCATATCAGCCATGCCATCTCCTGCACCGCTAACCATACCATCGCCCTCACTAGGAATAGCTGGTATTTCACCAGATTCAACTCTGTTAATTAAATCTTGTAACGCTTCTTGACCAAACTGAGCTACAAATTGTGCTAATATTACACTTTGTCTGTCAGTGTCTATTATTTCACCTTGTAAAACGTCAATAGTGCTACTAATTAATTCTTTATCGTTCATTCCTTGGTCTGTCATACCACCAATGCCCACATCCATAGCCATGTCCATAGCATTAACTTCGCCACCTTCTGCAAGAGCAAAAACAGGTCTATCTTTATCTTCTTTTTCCTCATCTATTTCGAAATTACGAGGTATTCTGTAGTTAAATTCACCCTTTTTACCAGCGTCATACCCAAACTCAGGAAATACAGATGTGTTCTTTATAGGCATGCCTCTTGGCATCACTGGGTCTTCCTTTTCTTCTCTATATTTAGGCATTATCATTGAATCTGCAGCTAAACCACCTATACCAGCACCTATGGCTTCTGGCCTTGTTAACGCTGCACCAAATGATGGCGCTCCTATTGCTTCTGTTGCTATTTGACTTGTTCCGCCTGTCATAGCTGAAGGTAGCGCTGATCCGCCTGCTGTTGCAGATAAGTTAGTAGGATTAGCCCCAAATGCACTAGATCCACCTATAGCACTACCAATACCTCCTAAAGCAGCACCTGTTAAAACGTCTTTTGTATCACCACCTTGCAATAAAGAACCTAAGCCACCACCTATTGCACTGGCTACCATAGGGTTTGCAACAAGACTTAACCCTGCCGGTCCTAATATTGCTGGTGCTGCTAAACTAAGTATTGCTGATAACATGTTACGCTCCTAATGCTTTCATTCTATTAATTAAACGCTCTGCTCTGTTAGGCACTTGTGTTCTCCATTTCGAGTCATACATCTGATTTGCGCTCTCAGTAAAGTCCATAATTGATATACTTGCTCTAAGTTTACTAAATTTACTTAGTCTTGTGTACCCCAAATTGTACATCATATTAGATAAAATTAATTGAGCCTCTTCTGGCAAGTCATCAAAGTTGTCAAATAAATTTTTACAATCTGTTATAGTTCCTTGAATATCACTTTCAAAACAGCTATTTACACGCTCTTCACTTACAGGTGTGCCTACGGGCTGCCCGTATTCTGGATCAGAATCAAGAACCAAATGGCCAATCCCAAAAGTAGGCAGGTTAAGGTGATCCAAGTAAATTGCATGTACTTTTCCTTCATCGGCTTCTAATTCTTGTCTTAATTTATCAATGTCCATAACTACCTCCAAAACTTTACGTAAAGTTTTACTTTTTGTGCGCTTTCCTTATGCTTTCTTTGCCTTTTTTAAATATACTAGCTACTTTATTTTTACCCATCACCTTTGCTCTTTGCTCGCCAACTGTAAGTATCTGTATCTTTCTCGCAAAAGGTTTACTGACTCTTTTAACTTTTGCAACCGTAGCTCTGGCGTCTGCTTCTGTGGCAAACTTAATACCAACTGTGTCTTTTGGGTTCTCATCTGTGTATAAACGTCTGCCTGAGCCTTTTGGCTTTTTTCCTGTTCCAACTTTAGGGTCTCTTTTTTTAGCCATCTTTCTTCTTATCCTAAAAAGTCTATCTGACATTATTTTTTCTTAACTGTTTGCTTTGCTCTTCTAAAGTTTTTAGCTGTAGGTGCGCCTTTTGCACCTTTCTTTCTCATCTTTTCACCGCTACCAGCTTTTATTCTTCTTCTCTTAGCTTGTATATTTCTGTATAAACTCATTTAGTAAGACCTTTCTGCTTTTCATATGTTCTAAGTCCTCCGATGCCAAGCATGCCGCCAAGAACAGTTAAAAGTGTACCCATATCAAAATCCGGCAGCTCTGGTAATTCTGCACCAGCAAAACTTGCACCAAATATAATTAGATCTTTTACGATAAAGTGATATGCAAAAGCAATCGCACAGACCCACCCAACTGCTGGGCGCCAGCCGCCTTTAAATATAGAGCCACTCGCTGCCTCTGCTTTGTTAATCTCTAACTGAGCAAGCAAAGCCTCCTGAGCATGTTTTTCAGACATGGTAGCTATTTCGTGAGCCAACTTAGCCTTTTGATCTGCATCAGGTATAAACTTATCTAATAATCCTGTAACTGGTCCTATAAGAGCTTGTAACATTAATATACCCTCACTTTCTCTTCATTAACCTGTGGTACAAGTTTGCATATACATTCATATGTAATAGTCTGCCCTGTATCATTTTTATACTGCTGTTCATTTAAATACTTCGTATAATATATACAATCTGCAACTGATTTAAAATATATAGATCCCTGCGCCATTCCACCAAGATAACATGCCAATGCAAACGCTGTCATTATAAAGCACTCTGTGGCGTTCTAACTACAGCAAATTCTTGTATGCTTGCAATAACATGCAACCTATCTACATGTCCCGGTGTTACCTTAATTATCTCTCCTGCATTCAAAATAAGATCTCTTGTTAAAAGCTCAACACTAGTATTTGCGGCTATATCTTTAACTTGAAATAAATTAAAAGTTTGATTTGTTACTGCTCCTGCGCCATTTAATCCATCGCCAGTTATGGTAACTGTAATAGTTGATGCGCTACCAGAATCATTAGAAACTATTATAGAGTTTATAACAGATTGATTAAAATCAGCGTTAGATGGTGCTGTGTATAATGTTTTCGCATCAGTGTTTGTAGTCAAATCTATTTTGGCGTTTGTTAATCCTTGAACATATTGTGGGATACTTACAACTAACATTATCTTCTTCCATCTTGCACAATATTTACTTGAGGCGTTCCTAATTTAAATTTCGTACCTAACTCCGTGGCCTCCACACGCAATGCAAAGGTTCTGCCTCTAACTCTAACATCTAGCTTTTCTGTATATACTTCTACAGGTGTAGTGGCTGTTCTTTGTGATGTGTTGTTGTCATCTGTCTGCGTAAATCCAGATCCTGAGTGCGTTCTTGCCTTTATTGTAAAATCAACTTGTGGATTAACTGATGTAGATCCTGCAAAATTTACATCTGGTATTATTCTATTTATAAAACCAAATCTGCCTGCATCACCAAGTGTCATAGGGGCAGATTCAACAAATGATGTCATTGCTGTTCCATCATCATCAAATCCTGTTTCATGGTTAAATAAATTTTGACCACCTGTTGCTAATGGTAATGTTCTAATACCTCTATCTAGCCAAGCCTGTCTTGCTAAAGAACCAAAATACCATACATTTTCTAAATAATTGTATATAACATATTTATCTATTTCAGTGCTACTTGCGCTAGGATAAAACCACCATATTTCGCTAAACTCAGTATTAGCTCCGACATGAACCTTATCACGCTCTTCTATATTTAAATCAAGAAAAACTTTATCTTTTACACTACATGGTAACTGCTGTGTCTGCCCATTATATAAATAAAACGTATCAACACCCATCCAATAAACACTGTCGTCAACAGCAATAGCAGAAGCTGGACTCATTATTGTTATATTTTTAGATAGCTCTTTTATACCAAATGTAAATGGTGGCCCAATAAATCTCATAGAATGTAATGTTTTATTAGTATAAACTAGTATTTGCTCTTTAGTTTCTACAGCTTGAACAAACTCAGAGCCACCACCTAACCTAATATCACCTGCCGTATTGGTGGTTGTAGGAAAAAAATCCAAGGGATTTTCTTGTGATGAAAATCTTATTAACAATGGATCTTGCACACCATCTCCATCTGTATCAGTTAAACTAGACCCTAAACCATCACAACCAAAAACTATAACATGCCTGTCTTGATCCGAAACTATTATTTGTTTTGCGACTGTGGGAATACTTGTTTTTGTTCCTAATCTAGTATTAAGTTTTACTGCTCTAGTCCCTGTTCCATTTGTTTTGTCCCAATAAAATAAACCACCATCTCTTGGATTTATTATAATGTCTTCACCAAAATTATCATGTGACCAAAGCCTAATTTGCGCACCCGGTACTGTAACCGATGCTGCATTTCCCCATCCAACAAAGTCATTAGCAGAATCGTCATTGCCTACAGCTAATCTTACAAGTGTGTTATCAGTATGCGTTGCTGCAGTTGTGCCACTGTGACCTCTTGTTACATTTAAAGTATCATCGTCAGTATCTCCAGCTACAAGCATAAGCTCATTATCCACAAGAATAACATCTCCAGCATCTGTAATTCCTGTTTCATCATCAACTGCTATGCCGGTCTCACTGGTGTCTAAGTTTTCGTTAAGTTGTGTAGCCAAAGCCCCATCTGTTGTTCCACTCCACTGACCCGCACCCCATCCTGTTCCACCAACAGTAACATCAAGGCCCGTATTAATTTGAAATACTAACTCAACACTACCGCTACTTTTTGCCGCTCCTGTAGCAACACCAGAGGCATTACTTCCAACATCAATTTTAAACGCATTAGAGCTAACGATTTCTATTATTTGATGTTCTTTCCCATTAGAGTCTCCAATAGCAGAGGCGGCTATCCCACCAACTGCAGTATCAGCATTTGATATTGTAACAAAATCATTTAAATTTGCCCCATGTGCTGATGCATTTACTATGACCTGTGATTCAGTGCCTGTGGTTGTGTTTGTTGTAAATGTAACATTTGTATTTATTGTTTGTCTTTCAGGGGTTATATCGTTAAATGTTTGCCCCTCTTCTATGTAATATTTTAAATGTGTGCCTATTCCAAGAAAATCAGAGCCGTCTAACGCAACCCAATTAAGAAGTCTTCTTGCACTACCTAAATATGTATTAGGACTAAACTTTGACCAACCACCTATTTTTTCTGGTGACCCTATTCTAAATCTAATTTTATCTCCATCAACAAATCCGCCCTCATTACTGAATGGAGTAGTGTCTGAAGATATACCGGGTTTAAACATTAATTTATTTAATGGCATTAGAACGCCCTCGTTGATAAAGTTCCAGTATAAGCACTAGTATCGATACTTCCAGTGCCACTATTAACATTTGCTAAAGCATATGGCCTTGCTGGAGTAAAACTACTATTACTTCCAGATATTGTCATAGTTACATTAAAAGATCCATCAGTAGAATTGGATACATTTGCAAGTGCGGTTCCACCTGATGATGCAGTATCGCCATTTAAAACTGTGCCACTTAATGTGCAACTTATACTTAGATTATTTGTAAAAAGAAATTTACGATCGTTGCCCGATCTTACATATCTCCACCAAAGTCTTAATGCGCCTGAAAAATTTAATTGATGATTAGTTGTACCAGAGTATCTGTTATGACTACTCACAGATCCACTATATTGATAAATACCTATATTGGCATATTCATCCATACGTAATCCACTTACTGTATTAGGTCCTATTGTAGCTATATACAATGCATAATTATTACCAACTGGAGAAGAACCTCCTTGCGCTGTATCGCCAATAAATCGAGCAGCATTGTTCCCATCGCTAGTATTAATATTATATCGAGTACTAGATGCAGAAGCGGTTCCAAAAATAGTTGATGCGTTTGGTGTATCTGCTCCAACTGTTATTGTTCCTTGAGAATCTATGGTATTTCCATTATAAGAAAAAGTACCAGTACGATCTATATACTTCTCAACAGTTAAGTCCGTGGTTATATTAGACACGACTATTGTTGAGCCATTAGAATTATCAAAAGTTGAAGTTCCAAGATGGCTTGTTGATGATTGAGTTACATTTGAAGTTTTCAAAGTAGACTGTATATTACCACTACCTTTTAATTCCAATGTAGTGCTTGAATTATTTGTTAGAGGTGATCCATTAGGATTGGCTATGTCATTGCCATTAGTGTCAAGTATTATTTTTTTATGTGCTGAGTCATTATTTATTTGTAAATTACCTGAAACAGTTTCTGTTAATTTAAATAATTGAACTGGTAATTTGCTTTTTGCAGTACCAGCTATATCATTTAAAACCCCAGAATTGCTATCTAACACAGATTGACTTATCTCTGTAAATCCAACATTTGAAACTAAAGGTATTGACATTTATCACCTAAAACTTAACTGTTTCTGTAAATGAAAAGCTAGTCCCGTTAAATAATCCAAGAGCAAAATCTACACTATCTCCTAAAGAAATACCTGTTGAAACATTACTCCCAGATAAAGCTGTGCTTCCATCACCAGCATTCCAATTAATTGTTATTTTGTTTGCTGAAGTTTTTTTATCAATAATAACATATTGACCAGCTACTAAATTATCAGTTTGTACGTTTACTGTTTGAGTGCCACTAGAAACTACAATTTGTTGATAAACAGATGTAGCTCCACCTGCTATAACATTTAACGTACCTGAGATTGTAGCAAGTGATTTGACCTCAACTAAATTTTGATTAACGTAAGTACTAACATCCGTGACAGCCGCCTGTACCATCGTGCCACCGTCATTTAAAACAACTCTATCTGCATCAACTATAGTTGTAGCTGTTGCTGAAGTATCTCCATCAATTTTATTTAATTCAGTTGCCGTTGCTGTAAGTTTTGTGCCGAGAATAGATATTGTTGATAATAAATCAATTACTTTAGCATTTGATCCACCACCTCCATCTGCATAAATAAATCCCTTAGATTGAGCTGCTATTTCAACTGCTCTACCGTCACCAGCAGCAGGACTACTATGACCTGTGCCTTGTATGATAATAAGCTTTTGATCTGCTTGATTGTCTATAAAATACATTTTTTCTGCATCATTAGGGCTTATTGTAACTGTACAATCACCTCCGGGTGAGCCAGTGAATATTAAAACTTTTCTACCACCTTCTGAAAGAGATCCATTGCTAGTAGTCACTGTCTTGGTTGTTGTTCCGGTTACACTTATACTAACCACACCATTGACAGCCTCATCAATTAAATCAAAATTATTATTAGTAGTAGTTCCCCAAGCTCCTGCCTGTTCACCAGCTCCTATTTTTTCTATACCTAAGTTAGTTGTGTATGTACTTGCCATTTTTACCTCACTGTATTTCTGTCCAAGTCTCTGATCCAGATGGTGTTATTTCTGTCCAAGTCTCTGTGCCGCTTGGCGTTATCTCAGTAAACGTTTCTGTTGCAGTGTCTGTAACAACTGCTACATATAGTATATCTCCAGACGCTGTTTTTGTAAAATTTATTTGCTGAGAAGATGTCCCAGCAGTTATAAAATTACCTTGAGTAGTTTTTGAAAAATTACTATCTAAACTTGCAATAGCCTCTTTTACAAAAGCTATATTTTCTGCTGTGGTTGTAAAATTACTGCTTAAGTCAATGTTTCCGCTAGCTTTGGTGCTAACTTCTGCAGTTTGAGTAAATATTCCACTTATATTAATTACACCAACTAATGTGCCTACAGCTACAGTAGCAGAAGAACCTATGGCGCTCATTTCTGCTGTTGCCGCTTGTACTACGCCACCTACATCAGCAATAGCTGCATCAGCAATAGCAGAGTGACCCAACATTAATCGGCATCCTCTATCTTGTTGCCTTCAGCTACCCATTCAAGGATTGCTTTATACTCTGCGTTTCTAGGGTCTAATGGTACACACGAATTTTGACCATCTATTGTAGCCTTAATTGCACAATTTTTATTGTCACCATATTCATCCTTTATGTATTTTGCTGAAGCAATGTTTATATTATCCATTATATCTCCTATAACTCTGCTTTAAAATCAATTGTACAAGTAGTATCATTGTTAGCACCCATCTCACATGGTCTATTTGTAGTAGCATCGCCACCAGTAGTAAAAGATATATACACTTGTTCTTCGTTAGTTCTTTGAAAAGTTACATCTGAAACAGCACGACTAGCAGTTCCATCATAAACTCTAAAAGTTCCACTATGATCAATAGTTGGTGCTGCTCTCATTATATTAGGATATTGATATACTGCTCTTGAAGCATTAGCACCTAATACATAACCAATAGCTATGTTAAAATAGTTACTTGCTGCAGAGTCCCATCTGTGAAAATATCTCTGACACAAACGCAGTTCTTCCCCAAATGACCTATTCTCAAATGGTGTGGCTTGTCCTGCTTCTAACTGAACATTTGCAATATCAATAGTAAAAGTATTATTAACCTCTGCTCTATAATCAAAACCTAATTCAATAAAACTATCTTCATCATCACCTATAGTTTTTCCACTTATAGAGGGCATTGTAAATGTCACAGTATATTCTGCCCATGAAGTTGTAATTGCTTGACTTGACACAATAGCAGTTTCTACATCAGCACTTGGAGAGCCACCAGTGCCAAAGTCTTGTGTAATATTAACTCTTACAGTTCTACTTGCATCTGCTTTCATGTACCAACTTAATGTGCATAGTTGACCTGATAAAGTTCTCACATCTTCAATACGAGTTCTATCACTATTGTAACCAGTATTTGTAAAAGCAGTAGTTTGTGCATGACGAAAAAAATATTTTGGATTACTTGGAACATCTGTTTGTCCTAAAGCAAATTCTTGTCTGCTAACTGTCATAGCACCACCAGCACCAGTTGTAGACCTCCATCTGTCAGCACTAAAACCACTAACTGTTATTGAGGTTGCTCTTTGCCAACATTGGAATCCACCATTAATTACAACATTACGTCTACCACCAAGTTGACTACTGGTCAGAACTTCACCCATCTTTGCTAATTCTGCTGCTTTGGTCATCTATTCACCTTTTAGTGCTTTTACTTCTGCTTCTAATTTTTCTATTCTTGTCATTGCTTCTTGTAGTGCTTTTACTGCTTTCATATAAAGTATAGAATAAGCTATTCCCTTTACCTTGTCTTTTACTTCTTTTACATCTCCCACAGTTTTATCATCTGGAATAGTATCGCCCTCTTCATAAAGAGTTCCAAATTCAGATGAGCTTTTTACATCTGCTTTACTGGGTGAATATTCCTTAATTAATTTAGGACTTATTTTTTCCATTTCTTGTGCTATAACACCTAGTTGAATTTTAGCTTTATCCTCACCATACTGCCTAACATCATCTTTAGCTTTATAATTTATAAATCTAATAGCTTTGATATCATCCCATTGACTATTTGCATCTGTAATGTTTTGTTTAATTCTTATATCTGAGTATTGTGAAAAAGTACCATCATGGTTTCTCATATCACCATCTGTATATATATGCGCTCTTTCTGCTGTGCTATCTTCAAACTTCATAAAAAAATTTGTATTGTCATCAGGTGATGCTTGTGAGAAGTCAAACATCATACCATAAGGATCAGATTGCGTGTTCTCTGCAAATATCATTATTGAACCATCTGTATGTGAATGAAACACATGGGCAGTAGTAGCACTTAATCTTGAATTAGTAACAGTATTATCTGGTGATGCTCTTAGAAAACCTTTATTAGCAATTCTCATTCTTTCTTTTATGCCATCAGAACCTCTTGTAATAAATCGTATATCAGCCCTATCACTTGCACTAGATGTGCTTTGAATTGCTGCTATTCCTGAACCAGATGACCTATGTACAAAGATAAGTCCCGTGCCTGTTTGAGTAGATGTATCATCGTGGTTTACTGTTTGAATACCTGCCCAAGTGTTTGAGTTTGTTTGATCGTATGCTGTTGCAAATGCTTGTGAATTTTGAATTTGTATGCCAGTAGTTCCTGCACTTCCAGAGTCATTATCTCCTACATCTAATGGAACACTTGGACTAGCAGTTCCTATGCCCACACGATTATTTGAGGCATCTACTTTTAATGTAGATGTATCAAATGTAGCATCACCTGTTACAGCAAGTGTGCTAGAAAGAGTTGCTGCACCAGTAACTCCTAGCGTACCACCCATAGTAACATTTCCATCAAACGTACCACCATCTGCTTTGCTTACAGTGTCTGCAGCACTAAAAGCATCAAAAACTATTATTTCTACTAGATCATCAACTGATGCTGCTTGAGTTAATACTATTTGAGTTCCACTTGTAGATGTGTAGTCTGCATCACCTAACTTTACACCATTTTGATATACATCAACAAAGTTACTATCTGTGTAACTTAATGTTGCACCCTCTGACCCTGCACCTGTAAAAATGGTTTGACCAGCGATAGCAGTATAAGTGTGCTTTCTTCTAACTCCAAATTGTGGACTGACTCCTATGTAGGGCATATTTACTCCGTTGGTTTATCTGGAAATTTAAAATCTTTATCCGTAATTGCTTTAAATTTTTTGGTTATATCTCTTAGTTCTTGTCTGTAATTTTTCCACTGTGTATCGTTTGATAAAGTAACATCTCTTGATTGTGTCCAATCTGTTTGAGTCAATAAGTTATTTCGTAAAAATCTTAATTCAGCTAAATCTCTTTCAGCTTGACCATTGTCCCATTTTTTCTCTTCAGCTTCTAACTCCTCTTGCTCTTTATCAGTAAGTTCAATTTCAATTCCATTTACATTTTTAATTCTATTTTTCATTATACAATACCATATAATTTAAAGATTCCACTAGCTATATCATCAGATGTGGCTTTTATTCTTATTGCATCAATAGTAACTGAATTTGATTCATATGCACCCAAAGATTGAGTCATTATATAATAAGTATCGCCAAACGCCCAAAAGTCACCATGTATGACAGTTCGTCTTGCTCCTCCTAAATTGTGAAACGTCAATGTACCATGACCACCACCTTTATTAGCAGTGTTACTTATTCCATGATAATTGTATCCAGCAAAATCATTAAAATAATTTACATCTGTTGCTGTCGTTGAAGTATTTGTGTATGACCTATGAGTTATACAATTATATTGGCTATCTCCATAATAAGATGAACCTGCATTAGAGCTTACTAAAACACGAATATGTTTACCATTTGTTTCTGGAACAAAAGCATCTATTGTGATTTGATATCTTGGATAAGTGCTATCTAAAACAACGCCATTACTACCATTAACAAAATCAACAGTAGCAGTATTACTTGAAATAGTTATTGACCTAAGAAGTTTTCTTGTGCCTGCACCTGTCACAGAGCCACTAAATGCAAATGTATCTGCTAAGTTTATGCCCTCTGCTTGTACTTTTGTTAATGCCATCCTTTACTCCGTTGGTTTCTCAGGAAACTTAAAATTTTTGTCTTTCATTGACTTAAAGGTTTTTGTTATATCTCTTAATTCTTGCCTATATTTTTTCCAAGCATCGCTCATTGTTACATCACCTAATGCCATATAATCTGTTTCAGCAAGTAATTCATTTCTTGCAGATCTTAATTTTAATAAATGTCTTTCTGCTTTGCCATCTAACCATGCCTTTTCTTCAGCATCTTTTATTTTTTCTTCTTCTGCTGTGAATTTTTGTTTTCCGCCACCTGCTAATTGATGATATCTAGCCATATTGTATCCTTAATTAAATCCATATAATTTAAATTTACCAGTGTGTTGACCACCACTAAGTTGAAATAATATACCTCTACAATAGTAAGCGCTATAAGTTCCGGGGTCCATACCAACATGAAAAGTAAATGCTTTATGATTAGCATCTTCATCAGAAAAACTACCCTGACCATTAAATGCAACAGGGGCATCTGTAGTATTTACATTTTGTAAAATACCATGAAAAGCTCCTCCCTCTCCAGTAGTATTTCCTATTTCATCAGTTCCTATAACTCCATAAGAACTAGTGTAATTTTGCGATCTATATGCGGCTGTGCTTGAGTTCATGCCTAACTGAGAGTTTCCATAAGAATGATGATTACCTGATATTATACTTCCAGCATCTCCACTAGCAGTTGTTGTTAGGTAAAACTTTACTTGTAATTGCCTTTCATCTTCTGTTGAGGTATGTATTTCATACAAAAAAAGATAGCTATCATATGTGCTGTTTATAAAAGAATTGTTAACAACAAATGTACCATCAGATGTGCTTATAGCTTGATCTACTAATTTTACTAAAGGACCGCCTGTAGGTGATTGAGTAAAATTAACAACACCGCCACTTGATATAGAAATAGCATCTGTATCACTTGCACTACCAATATTACCTGCATCAGGTATAACTATATTGCCTCCGGGTGTAAATGTACCACCGCCTGTAATTGCGCCACTAAATGTACCTGTTGACGCACTTAATGCACCATTATTTGGATGACTTACTGTACCCACTGTCCTAAACAAGTAATATACAAAGATGTTATTACCTGAGTTATTTGATGGTGGAGCAGTAAATGTAAGTGTAGTTCCGTTGCTTACTGAATAAGCTACGGAGGGTTCTTGGATAACACCATCTACAGATACAAGTATATCTTCATCTGAACCTACTGAATGATCTAGGGTAAAGTTTTGATTAGATCCATTACCTGAAAATACAGATGCTGCTTTAGATGCTACAAATCTATTTGCTGCTGTGTTACCTATATATGGCATTAAGCTGTTATCTCCATTATTGATATAGTTATATCAGATGCTCCTGATGCAGCGAATGTAAGTTCGTCAGTGTCCTCTAATACAACCTTGTTACCAGCTAGTAATTCAAGAGATGAACCTACAGGCACTGGTGCATCTTTAATTAAATGAACTGTGTTATTAGCACCACTATTAGTTCCACTATGTGTTCTGCTGGCTGTATCTGATACAAGTTTTACTGATACAGTGACTTGGCTTGTCGTTGTGTTAGCAACCATAATTCCTAAAACTATTGTTGCAACAATCGAACCACCTGCAACATATATTTGGTCTTCAGTTGTTATCCCTTGTGCTGTAACTACTTTAAATGTATTTGCCATGTTATTATCCTAACGCTATTGCTAAAGCCGTTGCCTCATCTGCTGCTGCCGAAGCAGACGTTGCACCTATATCAGACAATACTTCAGAGGCACTTCTGCTTTCTAAACCATTTGCAGTAAATCTTGCAAACTCATCATCTGCTACACTAGAGGAATCTATCTTAACTGCATTAGTATTTGATATACCAAATGTTAAGGAGGCTTGACCACCAATATCACTTAATACTTCAGATGCACTTCTGCCTTCTATTGATGTACCATCAACTCTTAAAAAGTCATTATCCGCAACACCACTTGTTGCAACTAATACATTGCCATTAGATATACCAGTTGATAAGGTGGCAGTTGTTGTAATTGCTGTGCCGTTTAATGTCATCGCATCTGCTTCTAATGTACCATCAAAGTCACCATCAACTGCATCTATATTACCTTTAAAAACTGTAGCTGAAACTGTACCAGTGCTTGGATTGTAAGTTAAATCACCATCCATTTCTAAACCAACATTTCCAGTGCTAGATGTAGCATCCTCTACAAATGTGATTAAGTTTTCTTCATTTGTGCTTTCATTATCAGTTACTAAAACATGTGCTGCATTTACTGCATCAGTAGCGTTAGCACTTGTATATGTGTTTACCTGAGAAGCATTTACATATTTTGTAGTACCGCCATCATCTATTAAAAACTTATCTGAATCAGCAATAGTAATAGATGTTCCATCTGTTGCACCATCTATTTGAATAGCTGCACCTGATACCTTATCTGCCGTACTTATTGTGCTAAGTTTACTATCTGCAATACTCCCTGCTAGTTTGGATGAAGCAATACTTCCTGCTAACATATCATTAGTTACTGAACCTGTATCACCTGTTCCTACAAGTGTTCCAGTTGTAGTTGGAAAACTTATCAGAGCTTCAGTATGATTTATTTTATTAGATCCTAATGTAATTGCATAGTTACCCATGTATCCATGAGAAGAACATTGATAATAAAGTATATTAGGTGTGTCCTCATTTACTGCTATTTGTAAATATGTACTAGTTGTTGTTACTCCAGTTGTATATGCTGTAGTCTTATCTGCATCCAGATAAAGTCTAAATGGATGATTTGACATATCACTTGAGCTAAGAGTAAACCTATAATAATATTCTGAATTAGATGTTACATTGTCAACACCATGTAATGTTAAAGCAGGTGACTCAACACCATTTATAAAGTAGGCATTAGAGCTGCCATCTCCATAATAAGGATGAGCCGCTGTTTTAGCTGCCACTGTAACCGTAAATTCTATAGGTGCTGATGAACTCCCATATCGACCTGCATGTGTATTAGCAGAGCTTAAATCTAAAGTAGAAGCCCCAACGTCACTCAAAAGAACTGACTTAGATGCTGGTATTGTACAAAAAATAGTTTTTGTTCCAGCACTAAAATCAACTGCGCTATCACTGTTTGAGCTACTAATAATTGTAGTTCTGGCTATGGTGCTAGAATCACTACTAAGTGTACCTAGACCAACCTCAAACTCAGCGGTTCCGGGTAGGGTTATGGCGTAATATGTTGTATTAGAATTACCAATACCAGTACCAAAAGTTTCAAAACCAGTAACCGCACCAGCTAGTGAAATTGTACCAGTGCCGGTAGTAATGGTTGTTTCTTTTACTCTGTCGTTTATTACAAAAGCCATTATTTTAACTCTATTGTTAAATTATTTGCATTAATCCTAAATATATCACCTGTTGATATTGTTTTAGATGCATCTAACGCACCTATAAATAATACGTTACCACCAGACCCAACAACATCTAAACTAGCAGTTTCATCAGTTGCTATAAAAATATGTGTTATTGTATTGCTACCACTTGTGCATTCAAGATATTCTATAGCGCTTGTATTTTTGCAAGTTTGTGTATCAGCAGATTCTGCTGTTAGTGTCCAATCAGCATGATTGACTCTTTTTCTTGCATATGCACCAAAGGTTGCTTCTGTTATAACAGGATCTCCAGACTCACCTGTTGAGTCATTAAAATTTGATACTGCTGTTGCTAACCCAACAAAAATATCATTGCCGGGTGTGGTAAAAGATGCCGCATTATTTTTAAAAATAAAACTTAAAATTCTATTTTCTAAAAAGGTGGTTGCTGCGTTTGCTGTTGCCATATTCTACTCCTATGTCCTTTGCGCTCTAGGTAAACCCTCAGAATACGCATCAGTATTTTCTCTTGCTTCTCCGTAATCTTTAAGTCTTGTTAATTGATCCATAAATCTTTTCTCATATTGTTGTATCAAATCAGGCTCACCTTTCATAAATAAATATGCATCCACTAATGATCCGAATAATAAAGCAAAAGGGGCATTAGTGCTTAACCATGTTGTACCACTATCAGAACCAGCAGTTAAGCTGGTTGGTCTGTAATAGTAATGTAATTCTATTGCATAATTTGAGTTTGGGGTAGGGCCAACGATAAAATTATTTGCATCAAACTGTGCATAGTATCTTGGCTTTGCTGTGGAGGATGAAGCATCGTATGCTTCTTGTATGAAGTTTACATCTTTTTGTAACAGAAAAGACTCACTACCTGCTGTTGTGATCTGTAAAGAAAAAGATGCTAAATAGTCTGTTGGTATAGTTAAAAACTTATCACTTGTTGATAATGCTGATGTAACATTCTTTCTAAATATCTCTAAATCAACATTCTTAAATATTCTTTCTTCTGCTGCTTTTATAAAGTCTGATAGATGACTTACAAATGTCGTTTCAGAATTATCTGTATAATCCTGTATTGCTGTTTTTAGCTGTGCAAATGTAAAGCTCATCTAAGCCTCCAAAGTAACTGGTCCTACTGTAACATGAACGCCACCACCTTTTATTAAGCCGGTGGTAGAAGATGCAGCAACAGTAATAGTATATGTATCGTCTGTTAATTTAGTTATAACATATCCTGTAGCCAAATTAAAGTTAGCCGCTGTTAAACCATCAAATCCCACACAGTTTCTAAATCTGACTGTGTCTGATGTAGACCTTCCATGATCTTTTTCTGTAACAGTAACTACAGTACTACCACTATCTGCAGCAGCGGTTGTAAAAGGATCTATTAGTAATAGCCTCTCTGTTGCAGGCTCTATTCTATCCGGTCTTGCGTTAAGTAATGATTGACTATCATCAGTTTTAAATTTACCTAAATGGTTCTGAGGGTGATCCGGATCAACAACATCATACCCGACCATCATACCAGTTTTAGCACCGTTTCTAATTTCTGGTATTAGTTCTCTAAGAGGATACCTAAAACCTGTTTTGTCACATATACCATATGCATATTTACCAACTGAGTAAGGCATTACTTTTCTTTCTTAGTTTTATAAAAATACTCATCACTGTCACCAAATCTATCTAACTTACCTTCGTTTTCAACTTGATAATAATCTGTGCTAACTAAAAAATCAGGTGTTAAAGGTTTATCTGGTGTTAAACTATTATCGTATATTCTTGTTCTATTATTTGGATACAAACAAAACTGACCATTTTCTAATTCTAACAAATTATGTGACTTGTGTTCTTGTGGTGTTTCGCTTGTGCTAAAATCAACTGTGTCTATGTCACCATGATAATTATCTAATGTAGCTATATAACTGCCTTTGAGACTACCTGCATCTCTTGTATATATTTCATATGTCATTGATCCAATAAACTGTTTTTGTATGCAGGTTACATTGTAATCCATACAATTCCAAAACTGTAAATTATACAAATCTAAGTCTGGCTCTGGTGTTTTTGGCTCACTTACAAAAGCGCTTATTGGGAGTTTGTCAAACATAGCACCGTATTCTGGTAAATATGTTTCAAAATAAAAAGCTCTACCGGGCAAAGATTTACAAGAAACCCATATACCTTTTACGAACTTGCCATGCCCATCTTCGTGATCACGTAAATACTCTTTTCTAACCCATACTTGTACAGCAGGTAAATTGCATATTAATCTCGACAACTAATAACCTCTATTGAATCTGAGTCCTTTTGTAGCAGCTCCTCCACCACGCATTTTTATAACCTTGCCACCTTTTTTCATGTATCCCATTTTGTTAACTACATCAGGCCTTTCTCTTTTTAACGCTTGAAGACCTTTGGCCTCTGGTGGAATGGGTTTTTTCATAGTGCCGCCTCCTGCTTTCTTTTTAACTTTTGCATAATTTTCTGGTGACATTCTTGCTTTTGCAAACTTTTTGCCACCTCTCTTTACTAAATTATCATAAGTAAACTGTGCATCATAAGATGAAGTAGGCTTACCTCCCTTTTGAACAATATTACTTCTTTTCTTTTTTACAGGAGCTTTTTTTGGAGCAACTTTTGGTGTTTTTTTCTTTTTAGGTAAATCAAGTTCAGGGCCTGTAACAACACCTTTACTCTTTTTTGTTTTAGGTTTTGTAGTTGCGACAGATTTCTTAGGCTTCACTAGCTCAGAAACACCTGAAGTTAAAACAGCCCTGTTAACCATCTGTTGAAATCTTTTAGCATTTGTTGGTGACATACGAGATACGTTAGATCTAGATGTCACTGCTGTGCTAGGTTTTTTTAACTGAGTTGCTCTTGGCTTTGTCACTGCCGTAGACCTTAAACTCTTTGGTCTAGGCTTTGGTAATGGCTGTGTTTTGGTTCTTTGTGTATTAGTAACAAGTTTTTGAAATCTTTGAGATGGTTTTAACATCCTTGGTAATTGACTTAAAAATTTTGGTATTCTTGAAAATGGTAACACACCCATACCAATATTCATCACATCTTCTTTTGTTATTCTTCTTTTGTTAGGTCCTGTCTGTACATTTTTATCTTTTTCTATTCTGCCAGACATAACATTATAATTAGGGTCATTTATTTTTTTCTTAGCCTCTTCAAGAGTTAAGCCGCCTGTTTTTATTTTTTTCTTTTTAACAGCCATTATTTTTTCCTCTTCATTACTTTAGATTGAAACTCGACCTTTGAATCAGGTGCTTTTCTCATGTCTTTACCTGATACACCGCTACCTTCTTTCATAAACATTTTTTTCTTACCTATTGATTTTGGTCTTGGCTTAGGCTTAGTCATCATTGGTCTTGGTTTTGGGGTTGGTGTGGTTGTTTTTTTCTTAGGCTTAGATCCTGCAACGCCTAAAGCGCTAAGTGTAGGCTTTGGAGTTGATCTCAATCCTTGCGCTGTCTGTGTAGATCTTTTGCTTATACCACTAATTGTTTTACCTTTACCGGGCTTTTTTGGCACCATTCTGTATTGACCGCCTCTTTTTGGCTGTGTCTGCGCTGTGCCAATAGTTGATGAACCAACATCTTTTACTTTTTTAGTTATTGCTTTTCCTAAACTTTTTAAGCCTCCTACTATATTTCCTGTGCCTTTTCCTCTCATACCCGGCACCGCAAACGTAGCAGCTCCTATTATAGTTTTTGCTACCTTACCTGCTCTTTTCCCCTTCTTACCCATGCTTTCAGCTTTTTTCTGATTAGGATTGCCTTTTCTACCAGACATTACATTATAATCAGGATCAGTAATTTTTTTCTTTGCAGATTCTAGTTTACCGCCATTTTTTTTGGCTTTGACTAATTGTCTCATTTTTCTTCGAGCTTCTTCTGAGCTAATTTTCCCTGCTCTTGCCGCATTAGCTAAATTTTTAAATTGCCCTACTTTAGCTGGACCAGTTCTATCTTTTCTTATTCTAGTTACCTTACCGCCACCAGCTAGTCTTGGATCACTACCTTTTGGGCTGGTTCTTGGGCCAACTCTTTTCTTCATAGGCCCTCTTGGGTCCATACTTTTTGGCTTAGACATTCCTCTTGGCTTTGGATTCGGCTTCATAGGCGTTAATTTTTTTCTTGGTTTAATTTGTATTGGCATAATTAACCTCCATAGAATGTATTATAAGGAACAAATCTAGCAGAAGAGCTGTCTTGATCTTCTCCTGCCGCTAACTCAAACTGAAACTCGTACTCTTGTTTGAGTGGAGCAACTCTATTTGCAACCTCTGGTCTCTTCATAGCTATATAATAGGCTAACCCAGAAACAAGACATGGAGCAAATCTTGGTGGCACAAAAGATGTAGTTGTTCCATCTATACCAGAATCAATACCATCTATGCCGACAATTCTAAAAAACGATAGTGTGTACGTGTCTGCACTGTCTGGCACAGGCCACATTGTAACTGTTACAGAACCAGCAAGTCTCTGCACAAATATCTGCGTAGGTTTGCCTTGTGTGTTCTTTGCACTTTGCTGTGCATATGTTGATACACTTATTCTTGTTAGATTTGTATCTACCTGACTTGTACCAGTGCCAGTTCTAATCTGATGTTCTAATATATCTACAGTATCTGTAGGCATAGTGTATGTTGCTG
>Ga0209348_1000171_pt1 | contig 38048 bp, 51 predicted proteins | sample ETNvirenome_2_30_FD_184065 | JGI IMG/M metagenome (GOLD analysis project Ga0209348, IMG submission 184065) | Marine viral communities from the Pacific Ocean - ETNP_2_30 (SPAdes) (version 2) | ecosystem: Environmental > Aquatic > Marine > Oceanic | place: Pacific Ocean | collected 2013-06-22 | reverse complement strand
TTGAAGAAGATCAACTAGAATGTTTTAATTATAAAAATCTACAACCATTATGGGCGATAGATAACATTAAAAAAGGAGATAAATATTATGGTTAATCCAATTATAAAATCATTAGCAATTTTATTTTGTTCAATACTATTTATACAATGGTTATTATTAGGGCTAGTATTGTAAGAATAATAATTAATTAATTGAATAAATAATTTTTTATTTGACATATAAAAATTTATACTTTAATAATTAAGATAGACAATTAACATAACAAAAGAAAGTGAGAATACATGTTAACAAAAACTAATATAAAAAACTACATAAACTGTTTAAACGTGCCTCTTAATATTGAGAGATACAAAAGAGCATTGTTTGTTATTATCAATAACGATAACACAAAAAAACTTGAGGTTTGTTTTACCAAAGCTGACGGCTCTGATAGATACCTTATTGGAGATATTAAGAATAGAATTAAGTATCTTGATAAAGAAAATGGAACTTTTGTATATAGCAAAAGAGACTCTATGTTAGGATTAAGAAAAAATCTAAAACAAAATAATATCCTACAAGTATTTGATCAAGAAAAGAATGCTTACAGATGTATTAAGATTGAAAAGATTAAGTATATTAAAAAACATAAAACTAGGTATGAGGTAAAAGAATATACAAAGTTTGGAGAAACATTTTACATCATAACAAAACTGTAATAATATTAATTAAATAATAAAGTGAGTGAGAAATATGAAACATTACACAGTAGAATATAAAACTACTAATAAAATAAAAGAGAGAGAGTTTAACGACTTATCCAAGGCTCATGAGTTTGCAGAGCTGCAAGGCATGGAGGGATATGACGTTAGAATATATGACAACACACGAGAAAGCAGAAAAGTAATTGCTGAAGATTGGGGAGTGAGATGACATTTAAATTATGGCAAACATTAGAAAAAGAACATTTAGATTTATATGATCAACTATCTGATGACGAGTGGGAAGATTTTGTAGAAGAAAATGAAGATGCTTTTGCAGAATTTACGGCTCAATACGGAAGTAGTTTGTTTATAAATTACTTGCACAAAATTAAAGATAATAAAGGGAGGGATAATGAATAAAAAAACATATCATTTTCAAGTCGATTGTTGTTATGACTATAAGATAAAAGCTGACAACGAAGAACAAGCAAGGCAAATTTTAATCGATAAAGGTGGTTTTGAAATACAAGGCACATTGAGATATGTAGATAATGCCTATGCTGATGCAACCTTAACTGAAGTGGAGGGATAATGGGTAATCAACATTTAAAACTACAAGAAAAAGTGTGGTCAGAATTAGATAATAAAATTGAGGAACAGTATCACGAGCTGATGAGTAATTGTTTATATAAAGGCAAACCAATTACCAAGTTTAACTTTGAAGAAGTGGTAGAGGATACTGATTTTATAGTGCATTGGTTTAATTATATTGTAGATAAAATGTACTGTATATTTTATTCCCAACTTACTGATGATGAAAACGGAAACCTTAAAGAATATGTAATGGATAAACTTTATAATTTTTTAGATGAAGATGTCCAAGAACATAGACAAAATGAAAAACCAAGTGAAGAAAGTGAGGACAACAATGACGAAGTCTATTGGTGCTAAAAATAAAACTAAACAATTTATGAACGACCCAGATAATCATAAATCATTTACATTAAGACAGATAAAGTATGGTGCTTTATATGTTAAGGTTGATAACGAGGAAGGTATAAACGATAGCCACTCTCAAGCTTATTTTAATGGTTTATGTGAAGGTTTAGATATGCTTATTGATGAAATAGAAAGGAGGTATGGTGATGCCTAAAGTAATAGACATAAAATCAAAGAAGCCGTTTAAACAAACTAAACTTTGTGATGACCACCAGATCGAGTGGGTAGTTAAAGAAGTGGTAAAGGTGTTAAAGAAAGCTGATGCTAAAGGGTTTGATGCTTTTAATACGAGCAGAGGACTAGCACAACTATGTGTAAGTTATATACACGATACCGCACCTGATACACTGTCGGCTCAACATTTATTATTAACAACAATAGGCATAGAACTATCTGAAAAGGTAGAACAAATGCTTAAAATAAAAGGAGAAGAGTGATGACTTATGAAGAACTTATTAAATGGCTAGACAATGCACCCGTTGATTACGAAGAAGTACAACACTTTAGTGATGAAGCTGGTGCATCAATATGGATTAGATTTGATTTAGATAAGGAGGAAGATGATGCCTAGAAAAGAAATGTCAGATCAACAATTCAATAAATTTCAAGATGATTTTTTTGATTTACTTGAGGAAAATGGTGTAAGTAAAATAACTTGTGACCATCCTAAATGGAACGACATATGTGACATACGGAATAGGGTGGCTGAGTTTATTGAAGAACAAGTTTATTTACAAGTATGGGAGGATGATGATGACTAAATACATAGCTGATATATCAAGTGTCCACGAAGTTTCTGAAAAAGAAAAGGAACTCTTGGAAACAGTTTGGTCAGATGATGAGATCAAACAATGGTTAATTAAACAAGTAATGGATAACAAGATTGAGTTTCTAGGTATTCATTATGATAATGACGGAGAAGAATTAGAAAATGTAGATTTAGGAGGAGTGTTATGACTAAAGAAACAATTAATTTAAGTGCTTTCAAAGATGGTGTAACTGATGCCGTTCTTGAGGGTAGTAGGTCAAGCTACCATCCTGATATGTATTATTACAAACAAGGATATGACTTTGGCTTAACAATGTATAATGAGTTCATGAAACTAAATGAAGAAGAAATTAGTAGGTTGAAAAAGAAAGTGGGGATTGATGACTAAAGAACTGTTTGCCTTATACCTAGTTTTCTCTACACCAAATGGTGTGGAGGAGAAGTTTATCATGAGTCGAGAGAACTGTGATAACCTACAACCAATCGTTGAACAAGAGTTTAAACAATTGAATATTAATCGAGATGAACTTAAACAATCTGGACACATGTGTATTGGTTGGAAGTTTCATCTTATACGACAAAGGAGTAAGTGATGAGACAACTTGATTTATTTTGCGACAGATATAAAAGATATATTATTACTAAACAAAAAGGTAATGATGATCTGTGGGTAATATGGGATGATTGGAAACTAAAAGAAACCAAACATATTTTTGTTGAAGGTAAAAAAGCTAAAGAATATTTAGACAGTAATTTAATTCAGGAATATAGATATGTTTGATGTATATCTTATTACTATATGGCTAGAACTCAATGGCAAACTTTCCATGTATCGAACGACACCAACCATGAGTTGTGAGGGAACTGTCAAAGATTTAGCTTATAAATATAAAGATAGACCAGAGAAATTAATTGCAGTAAAATGTGATACATTAGAAACAATAAAAGAAAAAAAGGAGTATTTTGAATAATCATGGCAATAATACATAAGCATGACAAAGCTACATTTGTCACTCACAACGACATAATGCTTGTTGGATGTGGACACCATCAATTAGGCAGTATTAAAACAAAATATGAACACCTTGTGAAAGTGTTTGGATCACCTGAGTTATGTTTGGGATCTAAAAGTGTAGACTTTATGTGGAGAATACAATACGAACCTGGTAATCTTGAATCTCAGGTTGTTATATTAAACCTACCTCGTGCCGTACAACCAATTCCATTTGACTATCGTCTCATTACAAATTGGTTGATAAAGGGATACAAGAATAAATTTTACCAACAAACTATAAAGGAGTTAAAAAACTATGTCTGAAGATAATAATCCAAAAATGAACCCCAAGCTACGAATGGAAATGATTGAACATGTACTTGATGATTTTTTAAACAATCGTATTGATCGTGATACTGCTGAGATGAAACTCTATTGTTTTGGTGCTAATAATTATCAGGATCGTATTGTTGAGCTTGATGCTTATCGTAGAGCTAGAGCAAAAAAACAACCCGTTGCTGATGCTCATCATGATACCTATCATGCAAACAAACCTTGTGATACTGAGTGATGGTCTTAATGATTACTATCCCTACTTCTCAAAGAGACACAAACCGTCTATATATAGTTAATAATATTATTAATAATAATATTAATAATAATATTAATAGTAGTAGTAATAGTAGTAGTAATAGTAGTAGTAATAATATTATTAATAAATATATTAATAATACTATTAATAATATTATTAATAATATTACTCCCCCTCGGAATCTACCCGAATCCTATCATAGGATTAAACATCTGACAACCCCTGATCTAACTTTTATTCCACTCATATTTCCTCCCCTTGATACAGCCGTGGAATACGGGGGTTTGTCTCATGTTTAGTATTCGTTTTATCTCATGCTTGACGAACCCCGAAAAAATATATATAACCAATCGTAAATAAAAAAAGGAGTGACGACAATGACACAAACAACAACCAATAAGAGTAAGTTCTTACGACACAGTAAGTGCAACAACTGTGGATCAAGTGATGGACGAGCCGTGTACGAAGATGGATCAACCTATTGTTTCGTATGCAACACATTCGAGAAACAAGGAACGGAAGCCGTGGACATAGACGATACACCATCACAAATGCAAACAACTATTAATCTTGCTGATAGACAAAGAGATATCCATGCTCTTGCTGATAGAGGTATATCACAGAAGACGGCACACAGATATGGAGTGACAGCTACTCTAAACAAAGAAGGAGAGATTAGCCACCACCACTATCCATACTTCGATCGCAAGTCGTTTAAACAAATCGCCGTGAAGACTCGTAATGTAGCAGATAAGACCTTTCACTTTGAAGGACATGGTGGTAATCAATGTATGCTTTTTGGTCAGCAATGTTTTAAACAAGGTGGTCAATACCTAACAATCACCGAGGGAGAATGTGATGCTATGGCAGTATACGAAATCTTTGGACAGAAGTTTCCAAGTGTAAGTATACGATCTGGTTCACAAGGTGGAGTGATGGATTGTAAAAGAAACTATGAGTTCATCAACAGTTTTGAAAAGGTTGTGTTGTGTTTTGATATGGATGATCCTGGTCAACAATCAGCACGAGAGATAGCTGAACTGTTTCCTCCACAGAAAGTATCCATAGTTAAAATGGATCTCAAAGATCCAAACGAATATCTATTTAAAAATAAAAGACAAGAGTTCATAGACAGATGGTACAATGCAAAGGTCTATACACCCGATGGTATTGTTCTTGGTGAAGATACTTGGGATATCGTCAGCAAAGAAGATGAAATCAAATCACTACCATATCCGTGGGAAGGCATGAACAAAATGACTTATGGTATGAGACTTGGAGAACTATGTACCTTTACTGCTGGTTCAGGTATAGGTAAGTCGAGCATCATGAGAGAGTTAGCTTACCACATAATTAAAAACACTAAAGAATCTGTGGGTTGTTTGTTCCTAGAAGAATCAATAGAACGAACGGCTAAAGGTATTATGTCAGTACATGGTTGCAAACCTTTTCACTTACCCACATGTCAAGCAACTAAAGAAGAGAAGAGATTGTCGTGGGAACAAACCCTAGGTACCGGACGGATTAGATTGTGGGATCACTTTGGTTCAACAGAAATATCAAACATCGTATCAAAGGTTCAGTACCTAGCTAGTGGTCTTGATTGTCGATACATAATACTTGATCACTTATCAATGGTGGTATCAGCTATGGAGAATGGTGACGAACGAAAAGCTATTGATGAATGTATGACTAAACTAAGAATGTTAGTGCAAGAACAAAAGATACATCTCATGTTGGTTTCACATTTACGAAGAGGTACATCTGATTCCGGTCATGAAGAGGGAGCCGTCGTAAGTCTATCACAACTCAGAGGATCAGCCGGGATAGCTCAACTATCTGATATGGTTTTTAGTTTAGAAAGAAATGGTCAACACGACGAGGAAGATATACGAAACACAACAACGATAAGAGTTCTAAAAAATAGATTCTCGGGAGAGACGGGGCCTTGTTGTTGGTTGAAATGGAATAAAGATACCGGTCGTATGTCCGAGTGTGATGCACCAATTAGTCGTAATAATAATAGAAGAAATATTAAAAGAAAAAAGAATGTCGTAGATGACTTTCAGGAGATGCCGACCAATGGATTCAAAGTTTAAAACAGTTGTACTTGACATAGAGACAGACAGTTTAAACCCTACCAAGATTCATTGTGTGGCTGTCCAAGATTATGATACCGGAGTAATGTTATCGTTTGTAGGTGAGAATATCCCGACTCAATTAGTAAGGTTTATAAATGACAATCCAGAACGAAAATACATTATGCATAATGGTGTATCATTTGATGCACCGGTCTTAAATAAATTGTTAGGAGTAAAAATAAAACTATCACAGATTCTAGACACCCTTATCATTTCACAAATGCTTAACCCTCACATGGATGGAGGACATAGTTTGAAAGCTTGGGGAGAACGATTAGATGGTGAAGGGAAGGCAGACTATGACAAAGGTTTTGATACATATTGTAGTGAGATGTTAGATTATTGTATTAGTGATGTTGATTTAACAAGACGATTGATGCAACATCTACGACCACAGATTGCAAAGTTTAGCAACGAATCAGTTAGACTTGAACATAAAGTTAAGATGATACTTAGTTGGCAAGAAAAAGAGGGTTTCTATCTTGATACTAAAAAAGCTTTTGGATTGATGGGGAAACTAGAAGATGAATCAAACGTGATAAAAGATAATCTACAAAAAATATTTCCACCCATAACTTACAAAAGAATATCAGAGAAGACGGGTAAAGAATTAAAAAGTAAGATTGAAGTATTTAATCCGGGATCACGAAAACAAATAGCCGAAAGACTTATTAAACTTGGTTGGAAACCTCGTAAGTTTACACCAACAAAACAACCTATTGTTGATGAAAAAATATTAAGTGGTCTTGACTACCCCGAAGCCAAAGAGGTGTCTCAATATTTACTTTTACAAAAGAGAGTATCACAAATAAAAAGTTGGTTAGATGTAGTTAGTGATGACAACAAAGTACACGGACGAGTCTTTACTCTTGGGTGTGTGTCTCATAGAATGTCACACAATAGTCCTAATATGGCACAAGTTCCGGCTAGTTATTCACCATACGGAAAAGAGTGTAGGGATTGTTGGACAGTTAGTGATCCTGAAAAGTATTGTTTAGTAGGATCAGATGCGAGTTCGTTAGAACTGAGATGCTTTGCTCACTATATCAATGATAAAAAATATACAGAAGAAGTAGTGCATGGAGATATACATAGCTATAACCAACGACTAGCTGAATTACCTGACAGACCAACGGCAAAAACATTTATATATGCTTGGTTGTATGGAGCCGGAGATCAAAAAATTGGTGAGATAGTTGGTGGTGGTGTTGAACGGGGTCGTCAACTACGAGAAAAGTTTATGGATGCGATACCGGCTATTAAAAGGTTAAGAAATTATGTAGATCAATCGGCTCGTAAAGGTGTTGTAAAGGCTATTGATGGTCGATATCTAATCGTTCGTAATCAACACTCAGCACTAAATACTTTATTGCAAGGAGCCGGAGCTATTGTATGTAAACAATGGTTAGTAAACATAATTGATTTGATGAAACAAAAAAATATAAATGCAAAACCGGTAGCTAACATACACGACGAAGTTCAGTTTGAAGTTCTTAAAAAACAAGCAGAAGAGTTTGGTAATATTACAAAGGAGGCAATGAAATGTACTGAAAAGCAACTTTATTTTAAATGTCCGTTGGACAGTGAATATAGCATAGGTAAAACGTGGAAAGATACTCACTAGGTATGTTGACAATCGCATACTTATGTTATAATAATTATCGTATTATTAATATAGTTTTTAGATAACTAAAGACACCAAGAAAAAAGGAGTAAACTATGCCAATGATAAGTGGTATATCTTATTGGGCGAAAGTCCACAAACCGGCAGTTGATGATTATAATCCGGACGGAATATATTCCATTGATGTAGCTGTTGATTCTAAAACTGAGGCACAACTAAAAAAGTTAGGTCTTGAAAAGAGAATTAAAAATAAAGAGGATGATCGTGGTAACTTCATACAGATTAAAAGAAAAGTAAAAAAGAGAGATGGTAGTATGAACACACCGGTTAGGGTTGTGGATGCTCAAAAGAATCCAATCCCGGAAACCACCTTGATAGGTAATGGATCAAAAGTAAATGTGTTATTTGATACTTACGACTATGACATTAGGGGTAACAAAGGTGTGGGTTCAGCATTGAAAGCCGTGCAAGTGATAGATCTTGTATCTTACAAAGAAGAACTTGGAGACTTACCTAAAGTTAAAGGTGGGTTTGAATCACCGGCTGATGATAAACCACAACAAAAGAATGGTCAGGCCGTTAGTAAGGACGGCTTGGACGAAGAGCTTCCTTTCTAATTTATTAGAAGGAATAAATGGTGGCTAGGTTTTTAGATCTCACTCACTCACTTTTCCTAGCCACCTTTTTTTATGTCTGATATAAAAACTCTTGTCGACGATATCTATAAACTCTTTGATGATAACAACAAAGAACCCACAAAAAGTGATCTTAATATGTTTGCTAAAAATGTCTGTGAATCTATAAAAACTTATCTTACAGAAGATAATAAGAACAAACCTCGTAAGTTACGTATGTCTAGTCTTGGTAAACCGGCTCGTCAACTATGGTATGAATTTTATAGACCAGATTTGCGAGAACACTTACCACCATATGTAAAAATAAAATTTTTGTATGGTCACATCCTTGAAGAATTATTATTATTATTAGCTCGTACATCAGGACACACAGTAACTGATGAACAAAAACAGTTAACACTTGATGGCATATACGGACACCAAGATGCAAACATAGATGGATGGGTGGTGGATGTTAAGTCAGCTTCGAACTATGGTTTTAAAAAATTTAAATCAAACAGTTTAAACAAAGAGAATGATTCGTTTGGTTATCTCTCACAGATAAAAGCCTATGGTGAAGCTCAAGGTAATGATAAGTTATCTTTCTTAGCCATAGATAAACAAAGTGGAGCCTTGGCTTTGTGTATTCCGGATGAGAAAGAATACCCAGATATAAGAAAAACAATAGCTGATTTAAAAAAATATTTATCGGATAAAAAAAATAAACCACCTCGTTGTTATGAAGACGTAGAAGATGGATCATCGGGTAATCGTAAGCTCTGTGTTGAGTGTAGCTATTGTGCATTTAAGGTTGATTGTTGGCAAGATGTGAATAATGGTAGTGGATTAAGAAAATTTATTTATAGTAGTGGCCCTCGGTGGTTAACTGTGGTGAAGAAGGAACCAAATGTTATGGAAGATCTTGCCTAATGCCAAAGTATAGATCAAAGTTTGAAGAACAAGTATGTGGTAAATTAACAAAACAAAAAGTTAAATTTAAATATGAACCAATTAAAATTGCATATGTTATTCCAGAAACAGATCATACATATGTACCGGATGTTATCTTACCAAATGGGATTATAATTGAGATAAAAGGTAGACTAACAAAGCAAGATAGATTTAAACATTTATATATACAAAAGCAAAAACCAGAGTTAGATATTCGTTTTGTTTTACAAAATTATAAAGTAAAACTTTACAAAGGAAGTAAAACAACTTATGGTGAGTGGCTAAGCAAAAACAATTTTTTATGGTGGGAGAAAGTTATACCAACTAAATGGATAAATGAAACAAGAAAAGCAAAACAAAATAAAAATATCAAACACTTCTCGTATTCAAGTCGATCCAACGATGGAAAAAAATTATGATAATAAAGAGGGAGAAAATGAAAGAGCATTATTTAGAGCTGTTATTTATCAAGCATTATTGGATGCTAGTAATGACAATGAATTTAATTCTAAAGAAGCTAAACAAGTTAGAGAAGAAGCTGTTCGGTGGTTCAGTAAAAGTGTTGGTGTCACTGCCACATGGTTTATTGATGTATGTGATCTTGCCGGTCTTAATGATCAACAGGTTCGTACGTTTGCTCGTAAACTTATTAACGATCCTAACAACACAGAGTTCCAAAGAAAAAGATTAAATGTATTATTAAATATGACACATAAAGAGGAGATCTAAATGACAAATAATATTATAAAACAAAACGAAACGTACCACGTTGAATTACAAATTCCGTTGGATGTTAAAAAATATTTTGGAAAAATAAAATTTAGAAAGACATTGAAAACTAAAAATTATGATATAGCTAAACAAGTTGCTCCTAGTTATGTTAAAAAATGGAAAGGTTTGATTGAGGATATGAGAGATAAAAATGCTTTAAATAAAATAAAAGAAAATACAAATTCAAAATCTGATATAGTAAATCATCCCCCACACTACAAACTAAATGATAAAGGTATAGAGTGTATTGAAGCCATCGAAGCTGCACTAACACCTGAAGAATATCGTGGCTATCTACGTGGTCAAGTTATGAAATACACATGGAGATGTAATTATAAAGGCAAAAGATTAGAGGATTTAGAAAAGGCTGAATGGTATTTAAAACGATACATTGAACTATTAAAAAAGGAGTAATAATTATGGATCCGGTATCAATTATTTTTGGATTAGCTATGAACTTTTATACATTAAGTAACATAGATTTTTTTCAACAACGAGCTATTAACGAAAAGAAAATGAACTGTGAGTGGGAGTATGTAGGTCAGACTAAACCTGATCCCAATAACACAAGTTTAACTGTTTTTGGTGATGTCTACTTTAAACATAACTGTGAGAGTAAAAAAAGTGAACAAGATAGTAAACAATAAATCACCATTCAGAAAAAAAGAATATGAAAAATGGGATGGCCCTGGCAAGAAAGCTGTTAGAAACTATTTGATTAGTTTAGGTTGTGTCCTTACTGAAGATGTGGAGAACTATGGAGCTGATATCGTAACTCGTGAGCCTCTTGAATCTTATCATGAAGTTGAGGTTAAAAATGGGTGGACAAATGAGTGGCCGTCACATTGGAAAACTTTACATATACCTTTTAGAAAAAAAAGATTGGTTGATATGATGAAAGATAAGGATGATTTAACATTTTATGTGTTAAGAAAAGATCTTAAACAAGCCTGGAAAATCAAAGGTTCACAGTTAACAGATGATATTGTGATTGAAATTCCAAATAAATTTAAAAGAAAGGGAGAATATTTCTTTAATATTCCCATAAACAATGTTAGACTTATTACCTTATGACACCTTCCCTTTACTAGAAATATTAGCTTCCATTAGTGCATGTGTATCTGTTTACTTTTATGGTAATAAATCACCACGAGCACCTTGGATCGGGTTAGTATCGCAAGTATTTTGGTGGGCTTGGTCAATTAAAAACAATTTATACTTTATAATTATATTAAATATATTTATGACACTAACACATATAAGAAATATTTTTAAAATGAAAGGGAGACGATGACGACTACAACTATATTTAATCAAACAACACACGAAAGAAATGTTGAAGGTAATAATAAATTAAATAAACAATTACCAACTGTTTACCAACAGTTCATTCATAAATCTAGGTATGCTAGATGGCTACCTGAAAAAAAACGTAGAGAAGAGTGGCACGAAACTGTGTCTCGTTATTTTGATTTTTTTGAAAAACAAATAGAAAAGAATTGCAAGTATAAGATAGATGAAAAGACAAGAAAGTATCTTGAAAATAAAGTTTTAAATTTAGATGTAATGCCATCAATGAGAGCATTAATGACAGCTGGACCAGCTCTTGAAAAAGAAAACATTGCAGGGTATAATTGTTCTTACATACCGGTGGATCATCCGAAAGCTTTTGATGAAATACTTTATGTACTTATGTGTGGGACGGGAGTTGGTTTCAGTGTTGAAAAAAAATATACAGAACATTTGCCTAGTGTTGCTGATGATTTCCATAATACAGAGTCTGTGGTCGTGGTCAGGGACTCTAAACTTGGTTGGGCAAAAGCATTTCGGGAAGTCCTTACACTATTGTATGCCGGGCAAATCCCCAGGTGGGATATTTCTAATGTGCGACCGGCAGGGGCACGACTTCAAACTTTCGGTGGAAGAGCTTCGGGTCCTGCACCTCTCGTTGACCTCTTCAACTTTTCAAAAGAAACCTTTATTAAAGCCAAAGGAAGAAAACTTACCCCGTTAGAGTGTCACGATCTTGTGTGTAAAGTTGGTGAGATTGTTGTAGTTGGTGGTGTCAGACGATCAGCTATGATTAGTTTATCAGATTTAAATGATAGAGACATGAGAGATGCCAAGTCTGGTGAGTGGTACAGAGTAGAATCACAACGTGCATTATCTAATAACTCAGCTGTGTATGAAACAAAACCAGATAACATCGGTACATTCATGGAGGAGTGGTTAGCTCTATATAAATCAGGTAGTGGTGAACGAGGTATATTTAATAGACAAGCATCAAAGACGGTTGCCGGTAGAAACAAAAGACGTGATGACAGCTATGAGTTTGGAACCAACCCATGTTCAGAAATAATTTTAAGACCGTTTCAGTTTTGTAATCTATCTGAGGTGGTTGTTCGTGAATCAGATCAAGAAGAAGATCTACTTGATAAAGTAGAGGCCGCAACTATTCTTGGAACTATGCAGTCTACACTCACCAGTTTTAAATATCTTCGTAGACAATGGAAAGATACCACAGAAAAAGAAAGACTTCTTGGTGTGTCATTAACTGGTATCATGGATCACAAAATATTATCTGGTGACGTTTATAATCAATCAATACTTCCAGACTTGTTAGAAAGAATGAAACAAAAAGCCGTGGATGTAAATAAGGTATGGGCTAAACGATTTGGTATTAATCAAGCAACGGCTATCACATGTGTCAAACCATCAGGAACTGTATCACAATTAGTCAATGCCGCATCAGGTATACATGCCAGACATAACGAACATTATATTCGTAGAGTTAGAGGTGATAAGAAAGATCCTTTGACACAGTTTTTACAATCACAAAACATACCAACAGAAGATTGTGTTATGAAACCAGATGCAACTGCTGTTTTTTCTTTTGTAGAAAAATCACCAAGTGGATGTATCACTCGTAATAGAAGATCAGCTATTGAACAGCTTGATCATTGGTTGGTCTATGCTAAATATTGGTGCGAACACAAACCAAGTATAACCATATCGGTTAATGAAGACGAGTGGTTAGGTGTTGCTGATTGGTGTTGGAGAAACTTTGATGATCTCAGTGGTGTTTCTTTTCTACCAAACTTTGGTCACATATATCAACAAGCACCTTATGAAGACATTGACAAAGATATGTATAATGAGTTAAAAAAGAGTCAACCAAATAAAATTAATTGGAATGATTTAGCACTATATGAACAAGATGATAACACAAAGTCTTCCCAAACTCTTGCATGTAGTGCCAACTCATGTGAGGTTGTAGATGTATAAAACATTTGTGACCATACCAAAAGCTGTACCAGAAAAATTATGTGATGAAATGATAAAGGAGTCGCCTAACTATTCTGAACAGTTGGCAGGGGTAATGTGGAAAAAAGAGGCTAATCTTAAAAAAGATAGAAACTCTAAAGTAAGGTGGTATCCTCTTGATCATTGGATCGTCCCTAAGTTATGTGAAATTGCATCTAAAGTAAACAATGAAGAGTACATGTTTGATGTTACTAATCTACAGTGTCCACAGTTTACAGAATATAAAAAGGGGCAACACTATCAATGGCACCGAGATATTTATCCTCCAGAGTTTGATGGGCCTTATCCTGGATTAGTTAGAAAACTATCTATGGTTGTACAGTTATCTAATTTTGAAGACTATAAAGGTGGTATATTACAAATTAAAAATATGGATGGTAAGATAGAACCGATTGAAGGATTTAAAAACAAAGGTGATATGATTATATTTCCTTCATTTTATCTTCATAGAATAAAAGCCGTAACAGAGGGAACTCGACACAGTTTAGTGTGTTGGTTCATGGGTCCACCGTTTAGATAATATGGAAAGATTTCTTTGGTCATTACTTAAATTTGTATTAGCAGTGTTGGCTATACAACTTATATTAATTTTTATGCTTTCTGTTACATAATGAATATTGTTTCACGACCTTGGGGACATTACAAAGTATTAAAACAAACACCAACTAGAGTTATAAAAATATTACATGTGTATCCAGGTCGAGGAATGTCTGTTCAATACCATAAATATAGAGATGAGCACTGGAAAATACAAAGTGGCGAAGCGACGGCCCTCATAGACGATCACTGGTGGACATTTCTACCCGGCCATAGGGTTTATATCCCAAGAAATACACTTCATTGTCTACGTGCTTCTAATGGCCATGTAAGGGTTTTTGAGATTTGGGAGGGTGAAAAACTAGATGAAAACGATATAACAAGGATAAGTCATGATTATAGTGGTGAGTGGGGGCTTTGATCCCCTACATTCTGGACATATAAATATGTTTAAACAAGCTCGTACAATGGGAAGTGTATGGGCAATAATAAATACTGACAAATGGTTACAAAGAAAGAAAGGTTACAACGTATTATCGTACGATGAACGATCACTAATTGTTGAATCAAATAAATATATAGATAAAATTATTAAAGGAAAGGATGACGACGATACAGTTGTAAAAAACTTACAGTGTTTATGTAAAGATAAAATTAAATTTGCTTTTGCTAACGGAGGTGATCGTATACCCACATCCACACCAGAGATGGATTATTGTTTTGAACACAACATTCCTATGCTATTTAATATAGGTGGAACAAAGACCGAATCATCTTCAAAAATTGTGCGTAATTTACTTGACCAAGCTACAAAATAATATATACTCTTAATTGAAACAACGTCGTCAAAAGGATCTCTAGAGGTGGGACCGTAAACCTCTAGAGATTTAACTTCTTTTACCATAATATTTAACTGGATTTCTATAACCTAATATTCTGTTCTTGTTTCTTGGAAATCTTTCACCACTACAATCTCGTAGCCTTAGTATTTCAATCGACCTCTCCAATCTCTTTTGTCTCCTCTTGGACTCTGTATTTGTTTTTCACAAGCAAAATTACTATGCGTTGTTATAACCATAGTATCCTTATCTGTGCATGTATAAAAGCATTTGACAGAATCTTCTCCAAAAAAAGGTTTGACTATCTGTTCTTTGGTTAGTCTGCAAGTTACGTAATATTGATTGAGTTGATCGTATAGTCTACCGTTAGTAGCTACAACTGGATCGCAAAATGAAAGAAGTAAAGGGAGCACTAAGGCTCCCACTACTATATTATTTTTCTGCACATGCATAGCTATTGATCTCAAGACCGACTGCTATTTCTGTGATAATAGGTTTAGACCACATATCAACTCCATTTGTTTATAGGTTAACAAACAGTGCTGGTTGTCATCGAATGACCGCAGTCCACTGATCTTTTTATTTTACTTCTTCATATTCTCTCTTGCAACCCCTTTTGTCTTTTCCCAACTACGGAGTCCACCCATGCCGAGTAATGCAATGGTCAGAGAAATAAGTTCACCTGTGTCCACAAAGTTTGGCATATTTATTTCTGGTGCAAACAAAGCTGTGAACCAAGTCATTAGTGGTAAGATAAAGAAGTTTACAAATAAACCGATTGCACACACCCACATGATTGCAGGTCTTGCACCGGCTACAAACATACTCGGATGTTTAGCTGCTTCGGTGTTAGCTTTAGCCTGTTCTTTTGCCAAAGCATTCGCATGTTTTTCGGACATGGTAGCTATGTCGTGAGCCAGACGTGCTTTTTGGTCTTTGTCTTCTATGAATTTATCAAGTAGCCCAGTGACTGGACCTATAAGTGCTGTTAACATTATTCAATTCCCTCTTGTGCTTGTTCTATCTTATCTAATATAACACCCTTTAGTTGGTCCATCAAAACATAGGCTGAGTTTAAGTTAACACTACCTGCAAAATAATCTATGATAGGGCCTCGATCATCAAACAAAACAGTTATGATACCGGTAGCTTTATATTTATTAGCATCTTCCTTAATGACATCTAAATGATCAACAACTATGTTTGTAAAATTATCCTGTGGCATTTGACTGACTGCATCCTTTGACATTATGTGCTCAGACTTGTCTTTAAATAGATGCACAACAACATCTTTATCTTTATCTTTATTATCAGTCATTATTAATTAAATGTTTGTAAGGTAATCCATGTGCCATCTCTGTTATTGTCCACTGTGTGTATGCAATATCATTAAATAATTGTTGACGATCTTCCATCTTTGGATTTTCTACATCTTCAATGGAATGGGATGATATTGGATAAGCAAAGTTAAGATTACTAGGTGTAATAACAGGGATACCAGCAAGGAGACTATCCACAGCCCCTCCACTTGTAAACGAAACTGTAGCCCAACAATCTTCCAAATCCATCGCAATCGGATTTTTATGTCCGAATACCATGCTGACATCTTTTTGTTTTTCCACAAACTCTTCAAATTTAGATAGGTCATAAGATGATATTAACGGATGCATACGAACTCTAACAGGTCTGTCAGATATTTTTTTACATTTAACTATCTCATCCTGTAACCATTTAAGTATGTCAACATTAGCTGTTGCCGCATCTCCAGGCAACTGCATAAGAAACATTATATGTTTACCATCTTTTCTCCAATCTTTTATGTCTAAACCAAGATCGGTTCGTAGGATACCCCATCTATCTTTGTCAGATTTTTTATTATTAAAATAACCAAGGGTATCCATGTAGTGACCCTTACCAACTCTATAATATCTATGATCTTCTGTTATAGTTCGTCCAAGCAATGGTGTTTCAATTACAAGCAAGTCACCTTTATGTTTAGTAACCACATCTTTTTTTAATAAGTGATGTTTTGTGTGTCTATCTTTCCACGATCCAAATATAACGGCTATATCACAATCCATATATTTAGTTGAGTTAGATAAGAACACAAGGTTATCTGTTGTTTCTCTGATGCCATGAGTCATAGCTGTCAGTGTATTAATATGTGGCTGATGCACAGCTGAATTTAAAAATACTCCTACTACTTTACGGGATGTCATCGAAGATCTCCTTGTATGTTGTTTTTTCTATCTTATCTTTTAACCCATCGTCCCATAATGCTTTGACCAAACCATCACCATGAACGTGAATATCAAGATCTATTTCTTCTCTTTGCATAAGCTTCTCAAAGTCTTGAGCTTGAGCCAGTAATTCACCTGTTGTCCAATATGGCTTATTGTCTTCACCGACCGATACCTTCAACCATTTCTTACGACCGTCTTCAGCTAACTCATCTTTGTTTTCTGGTTCACCTTCGATGCACGAATCAAAACCATATAGATGCATTGTTCTGAACCCAAGTGTATGTAACAAACCTATTGACCTCATACCAGCACACGTGCCACCGGTAATAAGCAGTCTATCTTTAAAAAAGTCCCATCCCTCTATTGCATTACAATAAGCATCCCAAGCTACAACCTTTGCTTTTTTATCGAGTAAGTGTGTAACCACATCAGGATTGGACATAGTTGCCACCCAATACATTACTCGTGGATGTGGCTCAGCTAACAATTCTTTACGTACATAACCATGTGTAGATTTTTCATTGAAGGGTCTTGGATCTAAAATTGTACATGCCCACGGTTGAATATTATTTTCAAGAAGTGTATTGTGACTATGCTTAACACATACAATCCTAACCCCTCTGTTCTGTAGTTGTTGTATTTCTCTAAAACTTTTTTTAAGAGACGGACCAGCTGATACGATAGCTACCTCTTCATCATTCCACTGACATCGTTTGGTTATAGCCGTAGGCATACGTTTGGCATTTGTAAGTATATTCATACGAATATCTTCAATAGGCATACAGTCCTGTGGTGTTACCACTATAGGTTTTTTATTTGAATCTTCTGTTTTCTTTGCTTTGACTTTTGTGTTCGGTGCCTCTTGGTTAGCTTGTTCTTGTTTAAATTTTAACAAACCTTTATTGTGATACATATACCTAACAAGTGGCGATGCTTCAAATGCATTGAGATCAGCACAGTATGGTGATAGATTATTAACTTGTAAGCCGTGTGCTTGATGTAGATTCATGATTCTAGTAAACACAAAAGCATCGTGCCATTCTTTATAATTATAAATTTCACCAGAGTCCCACACTCCAAATAAATCTGCAAACAAAGCTTTATTAAGTTCTGTCATCTGCATCATAACAAAACCAGCTTCTATATAATTTACTGCCTCACGACCAAGCACAGCTATGTCTTTATCTTTAGGCATCCACTCTTCAAGTTTAGCTTTTGGTATGTCGTTGTATGTTACGGTATCAGCATCAATCCATATACCCACATCACACTTTGGTGGATTTTTTACAAAGAACTCATACTCAGTGTAGACTTTGTATGCCCATCGTTTAACATCTGTTCTCCAGTTTGGTGTATCCTTTGGGCTTTTGTACCTTTTAAAAAACTCGCACAGTTCTTGAGAAGAACCCATTATATCTATGAACTCTACTCTTTTGGGATCGTACGATTGAAGACCACGTTCAGGCCAATCGTTGTAATAAGCATAGAGTTTCGTGTCTTCAGGCCAGTATTTGATAAAACTCTCTATACAATCTTTGGCATAAAGATTCCAGTGATCGCCCCGGAACGATGTTACAAGTGAAAATGTAGGCATTTCATGTCCTTTAATGTTGATCCATCTTGATAATCCATGTGAGCCTTTTCAGCAAACCACTTATCTGAAAAGTCACAATCAGCATAATCTTTCATCCACGGTCCACCTAAAGAAAAGTGAACAGCTGATGGTTTGAGTGGAGTGTTCTCTCCCATTATACCTGGAACATAATTCCATCTTGGGTTTATTTCTCCAACACTATTTGGTCCTCTTGATAACCACGCAAACTGATGGAGATCAAGACCTTTCATTTCGTTAACAGCACCTTTTGTTAGTTTCCTATTAGCTTTGTGGTTCATATTAAATGCCATGAGAGATGACCACAATTTACAATTATATTTTGTTTGTATTTTATTATCCATTTTCATACCATCATCAGGCACATAATTAAATTTAACTGCCATGACAGGATAGTCATCATCAAGTTCGTCAAGTAAAGTTTTTATATCATCAAGCCATAAGAAATCACAGTCACAAAAGATTACCCATCCTTTTACTTTGTTACGTCTTGCTAGTTCTGGTATGAGAAAACGAGTATGGCTGAACTCTGTAGAAAAAGGGGCATTGTCTAACACATCCCAGTGTTGACCATTCTTATCTATTCGCCACTCTCTATCAAACAAATTAAAACCCCGTAACGAATTATGCATCAAGGGTGTTACAGCTACAGGTATAGACGAACGTCTAACAAGTGAATGTTCACATACTTGATAAGCATCTATTTCACGGGAGTCCCAACCGATCGCCACATGGACATCTTTCATTTTTATAGATATATAGTTATTTATTTATAGTGTCAACTGTTATGTCAACATTTTGACGGAGTGTTATTTTTCTATTTTATTATTACTCAATGATCTATAAAGATCATCCATTTGATCATAAGGTATTTGTAAACCATATATATCTCTAGCTGTTACATCTTCACTATATGGAACAGGAATAAAATAATTTAAATCAGATGACTCTAAAGCTTGTCTACTTTTTTTACCAAGTTTTTTATCAGGCAAAGCTCCATATCTACTAAATGATGCAATAATCTCTGGAAAATCAAAACCCATGGCTTTATAATCTTTAATTAATCCTCTTAATTTTTGTTGATCTACAAGTCTATTTTTTTGTGCTCGTACGTATGCATCATAAATTCTTTCTTGAGTTACAGGACGAATAGGATCAAACTGTCCACCCACACTACTTCTCAACAGTTGTTTTAATTTTGTGTCTGGACGACTGTAGGATCTTAACGTCGGTGTAAAATTATATGGTATAGAAGATGTCATATCAAATCGTTGCCTTCTTATTCCTAAGTGAGCCATAAGATCTATATCACCATCAGGAATTGATCGTAGTCCTTTATCATAGACACCATATTCATCGCCCCTTAACTGTCTACTTTTATAGGCCTGTAAATTTTTTCTTAAATTAGATACAAAACCAGGTTCAAATGTTTTATAAAGTGCTCCACCCACTCCTCTAGCTATGGCTCCGGTTCTAAAATCTGATGAATCAGGATTAAAACGTAAGTTTAAAAAATTTTCAACAATCATAGATGGACCTAAAAATGGTGATAGAGTTCTATCAAAAATTTTATACATAGCTTCTTCACCTTTTACTGGCTTATTACTAAACACAGCATCTTGTGCCATTCGAGCTGCTGATTTTAAATATTCAAAAGGATCAACAGGACCTAAATTTACATAATCGACTACGACTGATCCATCTTTTCGTTTCTGAATAGGACTTAAATATATTCTTGAATAATCTTGTTCGTAATATGGTATAGTATTGTTAATAGCTTCATCTTGATCTTTGTTAATGTTCATTAACATCATTGATTTATTTTTAAGATAGTCACCACTTATACCAACAGTTGTTAGTCCGGCTAATCTTTTAGCTCCTTGTTTAGTTAATTCAAAGTTACCAGAAGATAAATCATCAAGAGTGTATTTAATTAAATTTTTACTAATTCTAACCATCTCAGCTGGAAAAGATAAAAAGTCTCCAACAGGAAAACCTCTTAGTTGTTTAAAATATTTAGGAACAAGAGCATAGTTGGGCATAAGATCACGAGTACGACTGGCAGCTAAACTTTCAATCTCAGAAATATTTTTATTAGGAAAAGCTTTTTTTAAATAATCTTTTGTTTTCTCAAAATGCATAATTTTAAATATGTCATCTTCAGCTTGATATAATTGAAATAGTTTTTTATTAAATGTAGAAGGTGCTGATTTAGTTTTTTGTACTATAGATTTGTCTAACCATTTATCAGGCTCACTTAAAAACATATTTAAATTATCTTTTATTGTTCCTAAACCAACTCCACTATCAGTTATACCAAGTTCAGAATATCGAGCTAATCGTTCTCCTAATTCTTTATTTGATACACCTGCAAATCTTTTTCCTAAGTCAGCAAAAGCTTGACTGCCTTGTTTACCAAAAGGAATCATGCCGTTTGCTCCCATTATCATAACATTACCCATGACGTTACGACCATGTGTTGAGGGTGAGTAGATTGTTTTCATTACCTGTGATAAACCTTTTGCTTTTAAAAAATAATCATAGGCTTTCATAATTGGATTACCACTTGGTTGTTCCAACATATTTAAACCCTCACTAATAGCTTTCACATAATTTTCATTTACGTAAACATCTTTAAATGGATTTTTTACGTTAGGTTGAGTAACAAAAGAGCTTATAATTTCTCTATTACTCTCATCAAGAATATTTAATTTTTTTCCTTCAGTTAAATTTTTACCAAATATTTTATCTAACCTAGCTTTTGCCGCATCTTCAACACTAACTAAACCATCATCCACTCTACCACTAGGAGATACTTTGGCTATGTTACGAGATACAAGATCACTAGCTAGTTCATCTAAAAAATCTTGTTCAGCTTTAATAACTGATAACTTATTAAATGTATTTAAATAATTTCTAAATGGATTTTTAACCTCTCCATATAAAGCTTTTAATCTATTATCAAAATCAGTAAGTTTAGGTTTTGTCGGTTTAGAACTACCAAATAAATTATATCCTTTAGCTCCACTTAAACTTTTAAAAAATTCTCTTGACCCTTTATCAGTTAATAATTCAATTAATTCTTTTTGAGCTAACTCTTCTGTGGCCTCTGATCCAAGTTTTTCTCGCATATAAATCATGGCATTTTGAACTACCTCATCATCATCTTTTAAATTTTTTACTCTTTTTAAAATTTGTTGACGATATTCAGGATCATCAAATATTTTATAGGATGTGTTTAAATATGTTTTAAGATTGTTATCAATCGTTGCTGAAAATTTTCCTCCAACTTTATCACTAATTGACATAGATAATTCATCAATATTGTCTCTCATTTCTTTAACTATGTTAGCTGCCTCTGGAGACTTTTGTCTAAGTGCTTCTAAAGCATCAGTTCCTGTTTCAAATCTACGACCGTCAACAAATCGTGTTATTGTGTTTTTACTTTGTAAAGCTTGATTAACAACATCAGATAAAAAATTATCATCTATTCCCTCTATTTTTTTTAAAGAGTTTTCTAATTCACTAGCTAAACCTGTTGATTTTATTGCAGCTGATTTTGCAGCATTATCTCTTAAAATTAATTTCTCCATAGTTGACTCATCAACACCCATTCTAGATGATAATCCCGCAGCTATCTTATCTAATCGACCAGCTTTTTTCCCAAAATCTTTTAACGGAAATCTTTCGGTAACAGTTTTACTACGTCTAATAGTTTTATAAAGTTTAGCTAAACCACCAACTGTGGCTACCCCAGCTGTGAGCACACCTTCGGCTACTAGATTGTTTACAAGAGCATCTAAATATTGTTTAGATTTTTTATCGGTTGGATCAATCGTATATTTTTCAAGAAACTCAAATGATTCTGGAAATTGTTCGTTTAAAACATTTACTACATTTTCTTCAGGATCTTCTACTATGGTTGCACCTACACCAAAACGAACTCCAGCTCCAGTTAATCGAGCTGCTTTTCTAGCTTTTCTTTTTAACTTACGAGATGTTTGAGTCATTACCGATCGAGCACCCGGAGTTATTTTAGCTATACCTTGGAGACCTTTAGTTACACCACCATAACCAACAAAGTAAGATCCGATCTTTCCAGCTGTTTCTTCGACCGTAGCCCCAAGTCCTTCACCCCCGTGATAAGGATCCATAGTTTGATACACAAATCGTTGCACACTTTCTGGTAAACTCTCTCTTAAAAAATTACCAATCTCAACTCTTTTTTCTTCAAACTTAGGAAAAAAAGTAGCTATTGTATCTTTTAATCCAGTTGTAGCTTCACCAACAGCTCTACCAGCAACTCTTACCGGAGAATCAATAACACCTAGTCCAGTTAATTCAGGACGAGCTACTTCACTTTCAGGTAATAATTGTTTAGCAACAGCACCTTTTTCTTGTTCTTCCTGCTGTTGTTTATAATAGTCGGCTTCATACCTATCTTCTTCATTAAAAAAATCTTGATAATCGTAACCTTTGTCTTGTAGAAATTTTTTAATTTCTTCTTGTTGTGTAAGCTTACCTTTATCTTGATTGTCTAATAATTCTTTTCGAGTTTCTTGAAAGGTAGCTGTTTTATAATTAGCTAACATATTTATTCATCCGTTTGATTTTAACCCCTGCTCGGTTTTCTTCTACTTTTTTGTTTATCCAAAGTCTCACCAGCTGTTGGATTAGTAAAATCACCTGTATTTTCTTGATTAAATTTACGAAGGCTTTTATCACTAGTAAGTTTTTGTCCTAAACGATTATTAAAAATTGTAGTTAATTCATCTTTAGTTAAAGGATTACCTTGAAGTCTTTGCTGCTCTCCATATTGTGAGGTTTCTGCAAAAGCTTCTTCTACATATTGTGCCACTTTAGGTCCCTCTCGTCCTATAGTTTCTCTACCCAAATATCTTGCTGCGATAGCATTAATATCATTATTAGTTGGTAAAAAAGATTTTATACCTTTACCCAAAGCAGTTGATACTTTGTCAAGAACATTTATTCTGGCTGTCGTTGTAGCTAATCTTTGAGTAATAAAGTCTTTTGCAATAGCTCTTTCTTTATCTCCTAATTCTAATTTACCAAGCTCTGCTTCTAAAGCTATCTCTTGTTCTTGAACTGGTATGTCTTTAATTCTTTTTGCAATATCTACAAACTTATCGGTTGAATCAGCTAAAGATCCAAAGGCAATAGCTCCTAGTCCTTTTGATGGATCGGCTTCAAATATTCTTTTTGATATATTTAAAAACTCCATTAAACCTTCGTTTTGTGCATCTTCTTTAACTTTAGATAGTCTATCTTGTTTAGCTTTCTTTAGTCCTTCTAAAATAGCACCAGCTCTTTTCGTTGACCCTTTTTGTTCTTCAGATATTCCTTTTATTTCAGATTCAAGTTTATCAATAGTTCCTAATATATTTTGTGCATATCCTGTCATGGCATTAGATCCACTCATTAACGGTGTTTTTCTTTGAATAATTGTTGATGGCTCTTTATCACTTTTTTTTTTATCAACAATCTCCTGTTCCTCTTTCTTTTGATCTATTAATTCTTTAGCTTTAGCTTGAGCTTGACCTATTGGATTTAATATTTCTAAAAAATTTGTTGTTTCTTGACCTCCTTGTAAAAAATCAATTTCATCTTGGATAGTATCACTATCACTTGGCCCACTATCTTCTGCAAATAAATTTTCAAATAAACTTTTTTCTTTTTTTGGTTTTATAGGCTCAACTTCATCTCTATCTGATCTAAAACCAGAGGCATCTCGAGATAATTTATTTATTGAATCATCTCTAAAATTTTTTTTATCTTTTTCTTCAATAATTTCAGCACCCATACTTCTAAAAAATTCAGGTCCTATTTGAAGAGGTAAAGGAGTGCCGTCTGGATATGTTCTATCTCCCATAAATCTTTTAGTTCCTTTTTCAATATCTGAAAGACCACCTGGACCAAAATTCATACGACCACCCACATAAGCATTAGCTACTTCATCAGGATCATAACCCATATTTTCTACAGCTTCGGGGGCTTCTTTAGCTAGTGCTTTTAGTCCGGGGTTTACATCACCACCCTCTTTAAATAAACCAAATGTTTTACCAGCACCATATAATCCTAGAGCACCTGAACCATAACCCAGTAGCTGTTGACCAAAGCCCGGTTGAGCTTGTTGTGTTTGTGTCGTAGCATAGGTTGATGTTGGTAGATTAAATCCACGTAACACAGAAGACATTTGTTGTACTTGTTGTGATGGGAATGTAGTCTCACGAGCAAAGTCTTCGTAAGCAATATCAAGTGGACGTTGTTGTTGAGCTTGTTTAGTTTGACCAACTGTTTCAAGAGCACCAAGTCCAGCTAATCCTAACTGTTGTTGGGTCGTACCCAATCCAGCAAACTGTTGACCCGCAGCTAGAGAAGCAGCACGATCCGCAGCTAGTTGATTGAGGGCCTGTTGATAGGCTTGTTGTGAACCAACGGCTTGTATATCGGCTAGTCGTTGTCCCGTTTGTCGAGCTAATTCTGTTTCTTGTAAAGCTTGACGTGATCCACCAAAGGCCCCTGCTCCTACGGCTGAAGCTCCTATTTGTTGCTGTAATTTTTCAGCATCTCTTAGAGCCTCCCTTTTTTGTATGTCAATAACTGACTGTTGATATGGATTCATACGTGAGGCAACAGCCATCGGATCTGTTGATTGCTGTGCAGCTTGAGCTGTTAACACATCAGCTGTGCCTATGTATGGTTTATATCCACCAACCATATCCTGAACTCCAGCATAAGCAGCTTTTTGTTCAGGTGTTGTCTCTGCTAATCTTTGTCCTTCATATCTTTGAAACGGTTCTGTTGTTACACCTTCGGCTCTTTCAAACAATCTTTCTAAATACGGTTGAAAATATTCAGGTATGTTACTTGTTTGTTGGGTAACTGTTGCCGGGGCAGGTGGGGGAGGAGGCGGTGAACCACCACCACCAAAGCATACATTCATACACTCATCTGGAGATGTATCTTTGAATGGATTGTCTTCCATTCCTACACCATATTGTTGTTCAGAAATTTTAAGTCGTTTTAATAAGTCAGCCATTTTGTTCTCTGTATAAATTGTTGGTCATCAGCAAAACCTAATCCTTTACAGATTTTGTTCCATTGCATACGACCGGTTAGTTCAATGCCATCCAACTTTAATTTTTTAGTTAAGTCTTCAAGCTTTTTAAATATTTGTTTACCTATCCGAAAGTTGAGGTTTCGACCAAAGATAAACAGGATTTCCAACAGTTTTTTAGTCGTTGGATAAACATTGATTCTTATTACATAACCTGCGATTATTCTATCATTGTATGTAATTCTTAACAAACCCAATATCCCTCTTTCAATTTGTTGTTTAAGTATTTCCGTTGTGTATTTACCGTTATAAGGCATCCGGTCTATCTCAACAGGAAACAACATAAACAGTTCATTAATATCGTCAAAAGATTTTACCTCTTCGACTTTAAGCAACCGCCGATCTCATTAAATTATTTAAACCTCTATTCAATTCAGCTGGTTGTTCTGTTTTACCTGTTTTAAATTTACGTACATTTCTCATAAGAGCATATAATTTTTTAGATCCTTGATCATAACTACCTTTTCCTAATTCTGCAACAATGTCTCGTGGCACTACAAACTCTTGTGGACTCACAGCTGCTGCTTGTTTGCCCTCAATGCTGGTTTGAATGAGGTCATCCATACCACCACCCGGTCCTTGTAATTCACCCGCCATAATCCCACCCGCCTGGTACTGCTGCGGGTTCATACCCAGAAACTGTTGTAATCTTTGAGCACCAGCATCAGATGAACCGTCACCTATGTGACCTACGACATCTGCTGGTATAACGAATGCATTCTCTTGTAACATTTGATTGGACTCTACCTCTCCACCTTCAGCCATTTGTTTTGGTTCTTTATCTTCCCCAATAGCTGGTATCGTTGGTTGTTGTATTGGTAAGCCCGGAGCAAAAGCATTAGCATCTTTCATTTGTTGATACATTTGGCTACCAACTTGTGGTATTAATTCTTTTTGAGCTATACGAGTAACAATGTTTGGATTACTGTTAAATATACTACTAAACATATTTATAAATTCTTTTTCACCAGGATCACCTCCTTCACCATATACAGCTTTAGTGGTTTCTACGGCTGTTGGATCCATTGTTGAACTTTGACCGATAGTTAGATTTTTGGGTCGTTCTTGGGCAGGTGTAGTTGGGGACTGTTGGGGAGCTATAGGTGACATAGCCGTTTGTGATATAGGAGAAACTCCAGCCATGCCCGGAACTTGACCACCGACAGCTAAGCCAAGACTACCAAGACCACTAATAGAAATATCTAAAGGTTTACGTGGTAGATCTTTAATAAGGTTACTTAATTCATTCATGCCTTTTTGATTAAGTAATCCTTGAACATCTAATTGTTGTTGTGGCATCATAGGGGCTTGAGTCGGTAATGGTGCTGGTGGTTGTAAGTTTACATCTTTGGATAACTGTTGTGACAAACCTTGTAATGTTTGTGTTGGACTTGGTGTAGGCATACCCGGTTGTTGTTGACTCGCCTTTTGTAATGTTTGAGTTATACCTGTCATAGGCGGTTGATTAATAGGAGCTGGTCCTATGAAGTTAGCTGTTGAAATAGGTTCAGCTTGACCACCTGGAGGACTAACAATATTTATAGAAGGCTCACCACCCGTTCTAGGTATTGAGGGAACTGGTCTCATGTTTGGGTCAATAGGAGAAAAACCACCGATCATGGGAGCACCGCCTAATTGAAACTTCATAACTCCCCCTTCTTTAGCTCCTACATATCCATAGGTACTAGCATCTCTTTTACCATATAAAGATTCAGGATCAGCATATTGATATTCTCCTCTTTGTAATGGGCCTTTATAAGCAAATCTACTTAGATCTCTTTGTGGTTGTTGTTGCATAAGTGGTAGTGGCTCTGGTTCTGGTAAAGGTGTTCCTGCTTGTTTAGCCACAAAACCAAGACCGGCAAGAGTAGCTGGTCTTACATTATAATTAATCCCTACATCTTGAAATAATGGTGCAGGTTTCATTGCTATGTCAGCAGCATCTTTAGCAAAGCCCATAATACCTGATGTTGGTTTAAGTATTTGTCTTGATGTTTGATCAGCTATTACATCACCAGCAACATTTGTAGAAACCAAATCTGGTCTAACTATTCTTGTAACATTTCCACTTGCATCAGCAATTTTTTTAAAACCACTTTCAGCAAAACGAGGACTAACACCTATATCTGAAACCACGTTTGCTTGTACACCTCTGGCGAGTGCACCTTCTACTCCACCCTTTGCTGTTTGACTTCCCATAAAAGATGCATATCCTTTTGTTGCATCGATAGGACTTGTCCCACCTATTGGACTTGCAACATCTAAAGCTGCCGGACCTTGTCCTCTTAAACCTTGTCCTATTTGAGCTAAACCAAAAGACATAGCAGCTGATCCAATACCAGCAAATGGGCTACCTGTTTCTACACCAGTTTTAATACCTGAATAAGCTGCGGCTAAAAAAGGTCCAGCTCCTGGAATACTACCCAATATAACTGGAGGTAGTATATCTGTAGCTATAGATTTAAAAGCTCTTCCTATACTTTTAAAAAATCCCATTAGTGAAAGTCCCTCCAACCTGTACCATCATAGCCTTGAAACTTATTAGTATCAGTATTAAATCTAATCTGCCCTTTCAACGGTGTAGCTTCTGCCGTATCAGGGTTTGTTAAGTTACTATTAAGTCTTAGTCGTCCTTGTATACTTATAGATCCAAACTGATCTTGTTGTACACCATTACGAATTTTTACTTGGTCAGCTGATAGTTTATCATTTAACGAATCAGCCCAGGCTTCCATTTTATTAAGTGCATCGTCTGAAAAAGCATTAGCATTACCAGCATCAAGAAACGATACAGTCGTTGTTGGTGCAGGTGCTGTTCCGCCAGGCCCAAAACTTTGTGGAGATCCTGTTGTAAACGTCGTCGAACTGTTTTCCATGTTAGGTGTTATTCTTGGGAATCTTGGATAATCTGCCATTTATGCTACATTCCTTTTTTGTTTTGTCTTTTTCTTTTGTTGATTTATAAAAGCTCTATACACAGCAGCTTGTTTATTTTTACCTGCAACTCTAGCTCGTTGTTCCATAGCTATCGCAGCCTGTGTTTTATGGGCATGACTACGACCTGATCTTTTTATCTTAGCTACCGAAGCTCGTGCATCTGCAACCGTTGTAAATTTTAAACCACGTATTGTGCCTTTTGGATTCTCATCGGTATACAAGTCAGAGTGTTTTTTACTACCGACTGGTTGTCCTTTTTTTCTTGGTATTCTTCTGTTATCTTTTGCCATCTTGTGTTACATCCATTCTGAAAGATCCTAGTCGCCAGTTAGTTCCACCCGTAGATGTCGAGATACGAATAATAGCTTGACGACTACGAGCACGTGTTCTTATAAATTGTGTTGTCGGTGTTACAAAAAATGGTCCCTTTTCTCTAATCTCTCCGTTTGGAAAGTTTTTAAGTTTCATATTTAAAGTAACACGACCACCATCATTTATTGTAAAGTCTGGAACGATTCTATCCAAGTACATAATGCTATCTCCTGGTCCATACGATGGTGGAGTTGTATCAAATTCTGATGATTCAAGAAAGGCTTCTTGTTTCTGACCATCAGCTGTATAAATATCTTCGGGTTCGTTTGTATATAAATAGTTATCGCCGTCTGCTTCTTGACCAGTTGTTATCACGTTTTGAAATACTTCTTTATCTTCCCATGTTGTAAATATAGTTGTACCAAATGTCCAATAGTTTTCAACAGGATTATAACTTACATATCGATCTACCTCTGTTGCATTTTTACTTGGATATAACCATGTTATTTCTCTGAACTCTTGATTTGTACCAGCATATACTTTTTCTTTTTGATCAAAATTAAAATCATTATAAACATAACGACGAACTGTACACGGTAAAGCTTTGACAGCACCATCATACACAAAGAAATCTTTTGCACCCATCCAGAATATACGACCATCAAGTTCGATTGCTGCATGTTGCCCAGCTATACCACAGTTAGAACCCAACTGTCTAAAGTTAAATATAAACGGTGGACCAACAAACTCCATAGCATGTACAGCATTGTCCGTCCAAATTAATGATTGGTTACGAGTGTTAAGTCCGGTTATTAATTCACTGCCGTCACCTAGTTGGTTTTCGCCCGATGTGCTACTAACATTAACACTCCAATTTGCATAATCGTTTTGATCTGACCACCTAACTAACATTGGGTCAAAACCACTAGCTACACCGTGTGTACCTAAACAAATAACGTGTCTATCTTGTTGTGATACAAACATAAAATTAGAAGCACTAGGAGCTGTTGATACAACCACGGCTCTATTGCCTGTACCAGCTGATTCATCCCATACGTATAATCTACCTTCTCGTGGTAAGGCTAATAAGTCTTCACCAAAATTATCAAGTGACCATTGTCGTAGTGGTTGCGTTTGTGCATCACCAGATATACTCGCAGGACTGTTCCATGCTCTGGCTCCTGTAATTGATACACCTGCATTATAAACACCAATACCCCAACCAAGTTCAGGAATATTTTGTGAACCACCTGAGTGTATATAGAATTGAAACTTAGATCGTGTTGTTATTGTTGTAGTTGCCGACGAAGCTATTGAAGCATTAAATGTAAAATTAGTAGGTGTGGATGATACAACTTCAAACTGATTATTTAAAAATCTATGATTACCACCAACAGTTGCTGACGATACAAGAATAAAATAATCACCAACATTAGCTCCATGACTTGTGGATGATACAAGTATACGAGTGCTAGAAGCTACTGTTTTATAAGTGACACTCGATGTTGTTGATGTTCGTAATGGTGTAACATCATTGTTCTTACCACCAGCATAAACATAGAGATGACTTGGTGTGCCAAACGAAAGATACTTTAGAGCTTCGTTACTTGTAAATGAGTGAGATGAACGACCTGTTCCTATGAATGCTTCTTGTACTCTTTTCTCATAACCACGAATGTTTTCTGGTTTACCAGCACGAAACCGTACTTTGTCACCATTATACCATCCACCTTTGGAGGCATATTGTGTAGACTCTCTGTCTATCCCCGGTCTGAAATTTACATCAAATAGAATTGTATCGGTGGACATTTATTCTCTCCACCTTTCTCTAAGCCTCATCTGGATTTTTAGGCCAGTGCCATAGATGACCACTAGACACAGATGTCATTGTTCCATCACTAGCTGTTGCATAAGTTACATATAATCCTGGAACGTCAGTGATTGTTGTTACAGCATTGATAGCCGTCTTCATAGCTTTAGCTTGAGTTCGTACACTGGCTCTCCATATTTTCCAATTATCAGCTATAGTTACACCCGTTTCTATCTGACGTGTAGTCATCCAGTCTGACGGTGCTAACACTTTGTATGCATTGGCATCTACTTCTCCAAGTAGTTTTGATTTTAAACCTGCTGTTACACTTTTATCTTCATTGGTAACATCTTCAATTACATGTGCTTTTTTATTATAGTGTATAGCTACGTGATCGGTATTAATGGTATACGTTACACCACCTGTTCCTGCATGAGTTCTATTATCTACTGTGCTTGTAATCTGTGTTGGATAAATACCAATATTTTTAAGATCGGCTTTTGGCCATACACTAAAAATAGTACTAGGGTATTGTATACCGTTTATGGTTACAGCTTTTGCACCATTCAGTATTTCAATTACTTGATTGTTTTTTACTATTGCCCAAGACATAATACTCCTTTACGTATGTTTCTATTATTAAATATTTGTTTCATATATACAACCCTACCTCGCAGTTACAGGACTCGTTCCGTCCCCAACAAATGGATGTTCAGCAAATGCTATATAGATGTATGTGGAACTTGTATTAAATGATGTACTACTTGACCTAAATTTAAATCCATTTGATACAAAATCAATAGCATTACCTGTGTTTTCAGCATTAGTATTACTAGGAGCCAAACCTTTATCAGTTGGGTTAAAGGGGTCTCTGGTACTATCTATCATTATCCAATTTCTAGTATTATCAATATCTTTAATTATAAGAAATGCTGGTTTAAATCCTGTATACACAAATGTACCATCAGCACTAGCATTTCCTTCGTAACTTCCAAATTTTGAATAACCCTCAACTGGGTGCCACACCCAAGCTGTTCGTTCTTCACTACTTTGCATTCCATAAGTACCAATAGAAATTACACTTGATGTCGGTGCGGTATTATTCCACAAAGTTGAATCTGCACCAAATGCACCCGTAGATTGTAATTGCATACTACCACTAGCTGGTGATGAATTTTGGTTTTTATGATAAGTTACCCAACCATCTCCAGTAGCATTTGTTCGTTTATAAAATATCCACTCTGGTGTTTGTGATAATCCATGTCCAACTGTTCCTGCACTACCTCCACCAGTCCATCTAACGATTGAAAATCCAGCAGTTGTATTTGCTTGAACAGTTGAAGTAACTGAACCATCGTTATTTGTAGCCGTGGTGCCTCCATTTGCTACCCAGTTCCAACTCACATATGATTCACCACTTGTATTAATTGACACATCATCTTCAATTTGTTGACCACCTTTTAAAAATTTTTGTAAACCATCTGTAACTGTTGTCTGTTGAGTTACATCATTAGTCTTTAACATTTTTTGTATACCTCGTGAACTATCATATAACTGGTGACTGTCTGAGGCATCTCTATTCTTCATCCACACAAATCCACTCACCCCTTTTTCAGTTTCAGGTAGGTTGTCTTGTTGTAAAGCCACAAAGCCAGTTGGTGGGGTATGTTGAAAACTCCTTTGTCCAAAGTTAAATTCAAAGACATCGGCATATGCAAAACAAGCTGGAAACAATTTAAGTGTATTATTAATACCTGTAAATGATGCACCTGTTCCAGCACTTGGGTTGCCTTCAAAAGTATTATCTAAACCAAACCATAAACTACCAGTATCACCATCCCAACACATTTGAATATATGTTCCAGCAGCAGTTGTTTTTGATAATGTTGGACAATTTTCAAAAACACTATTACGAACAGTTTGTGCATCAGGAGTTTGTGCAGGACCGAAACCAAAACTACCTGGGTTACTACTGCCTCCTGGAAATTGCTGACTTCCAGCTATTGTAACACCATTGTCTGGAACTATACCCACTATTGTATTTGCATCAATTGTTCCTACACTTTTAATTTCCCAATAATATTTACCACTACTAGGTAATGCCATTCCTGCACAAGCACCACCATAAGTGTTGCTTAGTGTTACTGTTAAATTACCTTCTGACAAACTTGCATTTGTTGATGCTTTATTATTAGGATTCATTGTCGCATGATTCTGGGTAGGACTATCGGTGGTCTGGTCTGTACTAGCTAAATTTGTAACACTGAAATCATTTTCATTTCCACTGGTGTCATCTCCAAGTGCACTTGACGATCCAAACTGTAATCTGAACCCATTAGTTCCGTAGGTAATACCTGTTAATGCTTTTGGTATCCAACGTCCTGTGCTTGTGTCGGTCAAACCAAAGGTTGAAGGTGTGAGTTGTGTTCCGTCTACAAAATTAAATTCTGCCATATAGCCATCCCAATATGCATTATAACCAATATTTACAACATTATAATAACCACTACGATTTGCATTTGTATCTGCATTTAAAGATGGATATGTTGATGTTGCAAAAGAAGTAATTTCATCTCCATCAATATACATTCGCACACGATTAGCTTCAGTTGATTGAGTTGTATCAACTGCTAATACTAAATGGTAAAATTTACTGGTATCTTCAAATGTTCTATTTGTTTTTAATCGTATTACATAACTTGGGTTTTGATAATCTTGTATTTCAAGCTGACCAGAAGAAAATTGAAAAAATATCATATTATATGGACTAGGATTACCACCTATAGCACCATCATCAGTAGGACTTGACACCCAAAAACCTGAAGCATCAGTAGAAGGTGCTTTTCCTAACTTAAACCATAAACTTATTGTCCAAGTTTTTCTGTTTCCAGAAGTTAATTGACGATATAATTTGGGACTATCGTCATCATTAAATATACAACTATTCGCAATCGTGCCATTATCTGTGAAAGGTACGAACTTACCAACCCTCTGCCCAGCTCCGTTGCCTTCGTAAATAATTGGGAAGAAATGTTCTTCGCCATTTGGTATTGTTGGTGTTGCCATATTATTCTGCTCCTAAATTCTTTGTGCAAAGTGCCAAGTACCCACTTGGTACAGTATATTTAAAATTACCTACCCCATTTGCATCACTGTTTCCACCTGCTGTTACATTACCTGCAAACGTTCCATCTTGTCCAAAATTATAATTAAGGGTATGACTTGTAGGAGCTGAACTACCACTTGAACCTGCTATAAAATAATGCCCTAAAGGAACACTAGATGCTGATGTTATAGATATAGCACCAGTGCCAGTTGACCCACTTGTTGGGTCTCCACTATTTTGAAAAGTACCATTTTTTGAAAAGTATAACTTATTATTGTCTAAATCAAGTGCTATTCCTATAACATCATTTACTGTGTAAGAATTACCATAGGAATTACTTACATTATTATTATAATAACTTCCATCTTGCGAATAATACGCATAACTGTTTGCAAATTTACCAGCATAAGATGTATTTAGAAGAGGTTCGTCACCATAAATTCCTAAAACGAAGTAAGTAGGTGAACCACTATGAATTTCCCACTCTGCATACCATTTACCTGAACTAACTGCTATTGAGGCTAAACCTCCAATGGAAGTGCCATAATTAACTTGTAAATTACCTTCAGCATATGTACCACTTCCTATTAAACTAGAAGCATGAATGGGATTAGCAACTGCAAAATTATTCGTTGGTGAGTCAAGAACTTGGTCGTGTGCTCCAAGTCCACTTGTGGTGAAATCATTACCATTACCCGATTCATCGTCTCCTAAGTCGGATGCATCTCTGCCATCAATTTTAAAACCATTTGTTCCATAACTGCCAGTGTATTCTTTAGGGACCCAGATTTCTGAATTATTAAATTCACCAAAAAATTCTGGTCCATAAGCTAAACCATCTAATAGATGTATTTCTGCCATATAACCATCAAAAGAAAAATATGTTGCTGATAGTTGTGAACCTATTTGATGCAATACTTGTGTGTTAACATCAGTAGGTGTATTTTGTGTAGGGTAATTTTCAGTGGCAAAATTAGTAACTCTTTCTCCGTTGACATAAATTCGTATTCTTTCAGATTTAACTGCATTCGTTGTATCTGCTGCTAGTATGATATGATACCAGGCCGCAGGATCTCTGAACACTTGTGTAGTTTCTAAATCATCAGTATTACTTCCACTATCAAGATGTTGATATTGTAATTGATCATCGGTATTAAAATAAAATTGGTCGCAATTATTTTTATCAGCACCTATTTGAAATAAAACTTGTAAAGTTCCAAGTGTAGCTCTTTTAACCCAAAAACTCCAAGTCCATGTTTCTTCTGTGCCAGTTGCAGATGGTGTTCTTCCCATATAAGGATTGTCACCATCATTAAATCTTATTGATTGACCTATTGCATATGTGGTTGTACCTGATCCACCTGCACCTGAAAGAACATTATTTTGAAATACCATTTATACCTCTTGTATTATTTAACATCTAGTGATGCTGCCATATGCACACTAGAACTCGATAACACAACGTAGTCAATACGGTCAACGGCAGAAGCTGTCGTTGTCAATGTAGGAGCCGTACCCCCGACAAACTTGTAAGCACTATTAAATGATAACGTCCTTGATCCAGTACCATCTTGACGAACAAAGAAGCTTCCGGTTTGTCCTGACTGAACATTTGTTGGAGCACCTAAGTTTCTGTTACCACCTAATCTAACATCAAAGTTTTGACCACTGTTAAAGTTTACTGAGATCGTTGATGCATCAGTTAATGAAACAATATCAGCAACGGCTGACTTTGTAATTCTAAGTTGTTTACCCAGTGAGTCAACAGCACTTACAGATATAGCTGTTGTTGCAAATAGTTTAGTTGTATCTGTGATTGAGCTTGAAATACTTGTTGTAATAACTCGTGTTGAATCTACGGCTGTGGCTGATACCGTGCCACCAACTGTGATCGGGCCAACAGCACCACCTTCTGTAGATAGTGCACTAACACCTACTGGGTCAACGGAGTTGTGAACATTTACACCATCACAATAAATAAACTTTGAACCACCACGAGGAGCAATAACATTTGTTGTTGTTGCGGCTGTTTTTATTTTAACTGTATGTGTGCCACCTGATGTTTGATTATCAACAACATATAACTTTTCAACACTAGGAATTACTATAGTTGAGTCAGATCCTAATGTTCCTTCAATTCTTAATACAGCATTACGAGACTGATCGGCTGCACCGTTACTAGCTGTTAATGATGTTGTGGCTCCTGTTGTACTGACAACGACTACACCACCGACGGCTTCGTCAACCATATCAATAACTTGTTGGTTAAGACGATCACCCCAAGAGTTTGCATTTTCGCCATCAGCTTGTTTCTCTAATCTTAATCTTGTTGTATAACTACTAGGCATAATTAATTACTTCCTTTTACTAATGTATTATCGCCTCCAGCTGGTGAGGCATTATTTCTCATATCATCCTGTCTTGTCCTTCTGGCTTCATTTAATAAGTCAGTAAAGGCTCGTTGATACTCTTGTTCCCAAATTTGAGCCGCAGAGTAATTTTTCATAAACATACAAGCTTCCTTCATACTAGCATAAAACAATGCATTAGAACAATATTCAGTAAAGAAATTCTCTTGATGCACTGAGGTAGCTGCTGTTGGTTGAACGATATAAGACATTTCACAATCATAAGCCGACACCGGTGTAGGAGCTATAAGTAAATTATTAAAACCAAAGTTTGCATAATATCTAGGCACTCCCACACTTGTACGTTGTGGCCAATAATCATTTAAATATTCGTCGGTCTTTTGTAATAAATTAATACGTGTGCCGTCAGACTTTATAATATTTAAATTTTTAATAATTAAAGTGTTTAATGGTTTAGTAATAAATGGATCACCGATAACCATGTTTGATGTTGCATATTGCACAACACCGTATGAATCTATTTCTCTTGTTAATCTGGCTTCAGCTCTTTCAATAAAAGCTGGGATGTCACCAACAAACTCTGTGCTGGTGTCTTCACTTGTTGTTTTAATTCTGTTTACTAATTGGTTAAATGTTATACTCATATCTTCTTAGCCTTCCATATTTCAGAAGTACCACCAAAAACTTTAGGTGTCCATATTCCTCTTATGTGTGTTCTAAATCTAGCACTAACTCCTGTTAATACCAAGTTACCGTCACCGTTTATGTTTGGTGATATAACTCTCGTTCTTACTAATGGTTGGAAGTTTGCTTTACCTCCCATACCTGCGTGTATGCTACATTGATAGTATAATGTAGTTGGGCCATCATTCGCAACAAATATTTGTGTATATGCCCCAGGATTACCTGGAGTTCCTACAGTTTGTACGTTAGTTGAAAAAAGTGTGCTTCTAGCTGCATCTAAATAAAATCGTAATGGATGACCATCATTAGAACTATCGGATTGATCAAAGGTATATAGTGCACGATCTTTGACTAAATTTAAACCATACTGTTGTCTACCGTCTATAAAGTATTTGTTAGCTCCTCCTACACTTACAACCGTAACTTTAAATGTTTTACCACCATTGTATATCACTGGGTTAGCTCCAGCCTCTATGTTTTCATTACCTGTTGCAAATGTCGCCGATGTTTGTGATGGTATAACATTTGTTCCAAAGAATGCGACAGCATCTCTTATGGTAAATCTTGGTGCTAATCCTGTTAAAGAAACTTTTGGGCTGCTAGTAAATGATGTGCTTCTTAGTGTAGTTACTAATGCTACTCCTGTAACATTTTGTGTTTTAACAACTACAGCTGTTGCCGATCGTAAGCTAAATCCTATACTTGTTCTTGTGGCTGATACACCTGCATTAGCTGCTGTGGCTACACTACGAAGAGATAAATTTATTCCTACATTAGTTACAAAAGCTGTGCCTGGAATAGTTACGTCTACAGAACGAAGAGTGGTAGATAATGAAACTCCTGTTACACTAACCGATCGGTCTACAACACTACGGTTCCATGCACCTGAGTTCCAAGTATTTCTACTGTATCCACTAGTAACCACAGACATAGACGATTAACCTCGACTATGAAAGTGTGATAATAGCAGTGGCGGCAGCAGCAGCTGGGAATGAAATT